>Ga0314774_1000711_pt1 | contig 24587 bp, 19 predicted proteins | sample MetaGCBIA2018_FD_204515 | JGI IMG/M metagenome (GOLD analysis project Ga0314774, IMG submission 204515) | Cryopeg brine microbial communities from Beaufort Sea near Barrow, Alaska, United States - CBIA 2018 | ecosystem: Environmental > Aquatic > Marine > Coastal | place: USA: Alaska | collected...
TTGGTAAGTCCGGGAGCTGCCATTTCAATTTCATAATTTTCTTTGTTGTCCTTTACGTTCATCGAAGGATTAATTTCAAAATCATTTTCGTTATCCCCATTAAAAATTCGGTTTAAATTAAAAAGACTTCTTCGTGTATTCATTAAATCTGAAAAGAACGGATCCTGTAAAATGGATGGCTCCCTTAGAATTGGAGTGTTTGGTTTTTTAAATTTTACTAAAGTCATAATTGTAGGTTTTAAGGATTAATATTTTTTTGATATGATTAAATTAATGCATTGATAAAACATCTAAAATGATAAATATCAGGCTTTTAATTTTTTTTAAAGATTAACATGAGGAAAATGAAGTTTGTTGGAAATAGAAACAGGAAGCCAAAGCCTCCTGTTTCTTAAGAAGATATTAAGCGCATCACAAAACCTTAATTGGATAACATAAATCTTACAAATGAATGTTAGATTTGTACATCCGATTGAATGTTGCCTTTGACATCTTCTCAAATTGATCTTCCATTCCTAACTGTTATGAAAAATCAAATGCTAATTTTTTAATCTATCTTAGAATTGATACCAGATCATTTTAAGTTTAACAAATTTAAGCCAGCCAGGCTTGAAAAAAAATGATAAATATCAGGATCAGAAAATTTAAAAATTTATTTTATATGCCCTTCTTTTGATATTAAAAACTAATTTAATATCAAAAAGAAGATATAATAGAAACAGGAAGCCAAAGCCTCCTGTTTCTTAAGAAGATATTAAGCGCATCACAAAACCTTAATGGGATAACATAAATCTTACAAATGAATGTTAGATTTGTACATCCGATTGAATGTTGCCTTTGACATCTTCTCAAATTGATCTTCCATTCCTAACTGTTATGAAAAACCAAATGCAATATTTTTTAATATTAAAACACGTTCCAAATCATTTTAAGCAACTGCTATTAAAGCAATTCCTTGTTAAACAACTTCCTAGCTGATCACGTTTTTAAAGGATATTTCCGTTTTCATCGGTTTTTATACGCATCCGTCTGCTATCTTTTTCTAATAAAATCTTATACTCTTTTCTGGTCACCCCTTTTTTATCGTGGTAATTAACCAAATAGGCATTTTCTGCAATAGTCCATCCGGTATAATTTTTTACGACAGATTCTGCAACGGCATTTGGAAGCGCAATATTTTTATATTTTTCCACAGTGCGTAAAATATTTCCGTCTTTATCATAAGAGGCAAGGATTTTTCCCTGAGGAATATAAAAGGATATAAAGTAATCGTCATATTGATCCTCATAATATTCCGAATTTTTTAGATCATAAGCAGCTACTTCCCTTTGAAGTAATTTAACAGCTTCAGCAGCATCGGGTTCTCTTACATTATCCAGGTATTTATAATTTACAGCAACTATTTCAACCTCGGGTAATTCTACGATTTGAGCAAAAGATTGGATGGTTAATCCAAAAATAAATAAACCAAGAATGATTTTTTTCATGACTTTATGGATTTTAGTTTATAATTTTTCAATGTAAAAACTTTTTACGCAGTTTTATATTTTGATTTATTCAACCTTCAGTTTTGAATAATTTTCCTGTTAAAAGTTTTTTTTAACAGGTTATAGATTCCTATCTTATTAAATCAATTAAACTTCCAATAAGCAATCAAATAGTACGAACTATTACGAAAAATTAAAAATTTTATATCTATAACTAATTCTAAAACAATTACTTAGTCGGTTATAGCATTACTAAAATAATATATAAATCAGAAAAAAAAAATGATAAATATCAAGAAAATAATTTGATGTTTTAGTTAATAACCTTTCTATCGCAAGTTTTACTCGCAATTAAGTAAAACTTATCTAATGTGATACAATTCCTGAAGGTTTAAAATTTTTATATTTCTTCCTTCAATATCTATCAATTTTTCCTTTTTTAGCAGAGAGAGACTTCTAATTAAACTTTCTGTTGAAATCCCGGCTATACTCGCGAGATCACTCCTTGAGATCTTGATAGCTTCCAAAAGATTGTTTTGGGTTCCATCTACAAATTTCAAAATGGTATTGGTAGTTTTTTTAAGTACCGAACCATATGCCATTTCCAGTAAATGAGATCTTAAAACCGAAAGATTTTCAGATTGTAATTGTGCCAACTCTAGAGTTAGTTGATGGCTTCCAGACAAGATTTCCTGAAATCGTTTAGTGGATAGCCTATATAAAGATCCGTTTTCCAGAGCGGAAGCGGTTTCGGGGTAAGAGGACAATTTTTTAAAGGAATAAAACCCTAAAAACTCCTCTTTTTTATAAATTCCGGTAATAAGTTCTTTTCCAAATTCGTCCATTCGGTGTGTCTTTAGAAGACCTGTCTCAACAAAATAAATGGAATCGGCATTTTTTCTTTCTCTAAATATTACTTCATGTTTATCAAATTCTTCGAATTCTCCGGCTTTTTTAAAAAATTCACGTAATTGATCCAGGGAATTAATTTTTAATGGTTCCGAAACAGGATATAATTTCTTTAAAGTGTTGTGATTAAAATTGGTATACTTAACCAGTTTACGCTCAATAGTACTAATCAGATCTTGAATTTTAAAAGGTTTTTTCACGTAATCATCTGCACCAAGGTTCATGACTTTTTGAACATCACTGATTTTAGTTTTGCAGGACAAAAATATAAAAGGGATATTACGGGTTGTTTTATTTTTACTTAACTTCTCAAAAACTCCATATCCATCCAATACAGGCATCATAATATCACAAATTATAATGTCCGGATTGGTTTGCAAGGCCAGGTTCACCCCAATTTCCCCGTTTTCGGCATACCATACCTTATAATCGTATAATTCCAAAAGTTCTTTGGTATTAGCCAATAAGGTCAAATCGTCTTCTATGAGCAGTACAGTTTTCATATTTCACCAATTAATAGATTAGTCTAAAAATCTGATTCCAAAGGAATAAGTATTAAATTTTCTTACGGTTGGATTAGGTTTTTCCTATATAATATTGAAATCCTGTGGGGGGATAGAGATCAGCAATTACAATTATTGCTTAAAATATAATTTTGTGGGGGAGTTGTGGGGACAATAAAAAAACGTATTTTATTGATAAGTTAAATATACGACTTACAATATTTAATTACCCAGATTATTTAATAAATAAACATTAAAAAATACTTCAGGAAATTACCAGTAAAACCAAGTCTTTTAGACTGGTAGGATTATTTTTTAAGTAATTATTTTGATAATATTGAACATTTTTTCATCCATTAATTGCCTAAAAAGGTGATATATGTCATATTATTTCTTGCTCTTTCCATCTACCTTTAATTTTAAATACATAATTTTCAGTAAAATGAATAACTCCACAAACCCTGGATTTGCCCAGAAATTTTATCAGAATTTGGGAAAGCTGTTTTATGCCGTTGCGGCATCAGACAAAGTTGTGAAAAAGGAGGAAATTGAAACTTTAAAAAACATTGTAGAACAGGAATGGGTTTCTATTGATGATTACCAGGATGAATTTGGTACTGATACCGCATATCAAATCGAAATTATTTTTGAATGGCTAGAGGAGAATCAACCGGATGCATTTCTTGCGTTTAAGGAATTCAGTGATTTTAAGAAGGAACATGAAAAACTCTTTAACAGTAAAATTAATAAATTGATTTTGAAAACAGCTGATGCAATTGCGGCTTCTTTTGTAGGTATAAACAAATCGGAACTTATCATGCTGTCAAAATTAAAATCCATTCTCTAGGGCTTTACTTATGAAACCAAATTTATGTCAAAGTTGCTTCCCTATATTTGAAGAATACAAAGTGGACCTATCGGGATAATTTCAAAAAGGATGATCGTGGCACAAACTGTTAGAAAAACGTGGGAATTTTGTGCCATTCCCTCACCTTCTAAGGGTTGCAGTTAAAACTCATGGAAATAGCGGCATATCATCTTGAAATTTCACCGGGGAGGTTGAACAAATGATTATGAACTTACCAGGTTAAAAGATGGCAAATAAGTAACATTTAAGAATTTTTGAATATTTGGGAATTATGAATGGTAATCCATTTAATTTTAAAGGGCTCACAGAGGCTGAAGTTATTATTTCCCGGGAAAAGAATGGGCGTAACTCAATTGAAGACCCAAATTCCGGTTATTTCTGGTTTGTACTGAAAGAGATTGTCTTTGAGCCCATGTTTCTTTTATTGCTGGCCATTTCTACTATTTATTTTGTGCTGAGAGAATTCAGTGAAGGCCTGTTTTTACTGGGAGCCATTATAATCATATCGGCAATTTCTTTTTTTCAAAATGCCCGGAGCAGGAAAGCTTTAAATGCCCTAAAAGAATATACTCAAACCCTTACCACGGTAATACGAAATAATCAATCTGTTGAAATTCGTTCCGAGGAAATTGTGATTGGAGATATTGTGGTCGCTCAGGAAGGAGAATTAATTACTGCCGACGGGGTTGTCCTTCAACTCAACGATTTTTCTGTTAATGAATCTATTTTGACAGGGGAAGCCTTCAGTGTAAATAAAAGTACCACGGAAACTGAAGACAACACTGTTTTTCAGGGCACAGCGGTTGTTTCAGGACAATGCGTGTTTCGTGTAACACAGGTAGGAAGGAATACAAAACTGGGTAAAATTGATACTTCCTTGGCTGCGATAGAAAAATTAAAATCGCCCCTGCAGGATCAAATTAGCCGGTTTGTAAAACAGATGGCTCTTTGGGGTTTTGTTATTTTTCTCATTATTTGGGGTATTAGTTTTTACAATTCAAATAATCTTCTAGATAGTTTATTGAAGGGACTAACCATTGCAATGTCTGTTCTTCCGGAAGAAATTCCGGTTGCTTTTGCCACCTTTATGGCATTGGGAGCCTATCGCCTAATGAAATTGGGAATAATTGTAAAACAAACACAAACCATTGAAACTTTGGGAGCGACTACCATATTATGTACAGATAAAACCGGGACCATCACTCAAAACAAAATGGAACTTTTTAAAATATACTGTTTTAAGTCGAAATCTATAGGGGACAAAAAAAGCTGGAACTCACCAGAATTTATTCATATAATTTCTACTGCTATGTGGGCCAGTGAGGGTGTACCTTTTAATCCCATGGAAAAGGCCCTGCACAAGATCTATGAAAAAGTTGTAGATAAAGATGAGCGGCCGGATTATAAAATGATCCATGAGTATCCGTTAGCCGGGAAACCGCCTATGATGACGCACATTTTTGCAAATGAAGAGGCTATCCGGATTATCGCTGTAAAAGGTGCTCCTGAAGCAATTATAGCACATTCCGATTTAACTTCTGAAGAAAAAAAAGAGGTTCAAAAAACCGTAGGCCAACTTGCCCGCGAAGGTTTACGTGTATTGGGAGTAGGACTGTCCAAATTTGAGGGAGAAAACTTCCCGGAAAATCAGGAAGAATTTAAATTCAAATTTTTGGGATTGCTCGGTTTTTATGATCCTCCCAAGAAAAATATCGGTACGACTTTCAAACAACTTTATGAGGCCGGAATAAAGATTAAAATTATAACAGGGGATAACGTATTAACAACCTTAGCCATTGCTAAGCAGATAGATTTTAAGGATGCAGGTGCCTCTATTACAGGAGAAGAATTAATGCAGCTTTCTGAAGAGGATTTTAATCAAAAGGTGATACAAACCAATATATTTACAAGGGTTTTTCCGGAAGTAAAACTTAAAATAATCAATAGTCTTAAAAGTCAGGGAGAAATAGTTGGTATGACAGGAGATGGGGTAAATGATGCTCCGGCACTTAAGGCTTCTAATATTGGAATTGCAATGGGGAAAAGAGGTTCGGATATTGCAAAAGAAGCATCTTCATTAATTTTGTCTGATGACGATTTCGGAAAGATGATAGTGGGTGTCGCGATGGGGAGAAAAATTTATTTCAATCTTAAAAAGGCCATTCAGTATGTAATTTCCATTCACATTCCAATTATTTTAACCGTTGCGCTTCCTGTAATTTTAGGATGGATATATCCGGTAATATTCTCTCCCATACATGTTATTTTTTTGGAATTGATAATGGGCCCAACATGTTCTATTATATACGAAAATGAACCTTTGGAAAAAAACGGTATGCAAAAACCTCCACGGGAAATAAAAGAAACCTTTTTAAGATGGAAGGAGTTGTCAATAAGTATTATCCAGGGGTTAATAATTACTTTGGGATGTCTATTTATATATCAATATTCAGTTCAAAACAATTACGGGGAAGCTCTTACCAGAACTATGGTTTTTAGTACTCTTATTATTGCCAATATTTTTTTAACCCTGGTAAACAGATCATTTTATTTTTCGGTATGGAGTACTTTTAAAAATAAAAATCCACTCATTTGGTTGATTATTCTAATCAGTTTCGTACTGCTGTTATTAATGATCTATCAGCCCCAGCTTGCCGCATTTTTTAAATTGGAAATGTTATCAGTTTTCCAAATTTCCGTCGCTGCAGGAGTTGGTTTTTGCTGTGTTGTTTGGTTTGAGATTTATAAGTATTTCCTCAGGTTAAAATCAGTATAGAATTAGTACACTGGTACAAGAATTATAAGGAGTTGGCAATATTCAAATTTGATTATCTTTTTTTCAGTAATGAAAACATCAGAAGAAGCATTGTAAAATCAAAAATCATTGGGTTTTAAAACCTAATTTGGTCCTTATCAGGGGAACTTCCCATTTGATCATCTCTTTTAAAAATTCATCTATTTTTTCAATAATCAATTTTTCATTTATTTCGTTGGGATCATAAATACCCAATTCCACCAGATCATTATCGAAATAAGCCGAATTTTCAAGAGCGGGGAACAATACCAAAATTTCAATATCCCCGTTGTACATCTGTGAAAATACCAGGGATCCACCTTGAAGGAATTGATAGGTAGGAATTTTATTGGTTTCTCCAATAAGATCTCTGGGAAAAGAATCAAAGGTAATATTCACGGCTTCATTGGTATGGATCCAGTTTAATTCCTGCACCCGCCAACCAATTTTATAAGTTTCTTCAGCACTTTTTAAAATTTTGACAATCAAAATTTTAATTTCCATATTCCATAAGATCCTTTTTTGAACAACGGTTTTAATGGAATTTTCATATTCATTAACACGCTTTTCAAGATGGTCAATTTTCATCTTTGTTGGGGTTTATTCAGAAAAAGATCCTGATTGCTCAGGAGTTTTTGTTGAAACTCAATAATGGCACTTTTAAGGAAGATTGCATGCGTTTTACTAAATCCCGATGTAATAAATAGTTAATTTCAGGTTTGTGTTTGCGTTCCATCATAGCCACCATATCTGCTTCAGATTCATCTATGGATAACTTCAGGTTTTCAAAGATATCCTCAGAGAAAATAGTTTCAATTTCAATATTGGGGTAATTAATTTTTTCAGATAAAGATTTCTTGAACCACTCTAGAAGGTTTTTATTTATCAAATTATCCTCTTTACTGACATGTATGATAATAATTTTAGTATTGAGAGGGTTTACTATTTTCACCAATTCACTAATATTGTAATAAATCACTTGAATACATTATTTTTTCAAGTTTTTTAAATACAAATCCTTTGGGCACTATCAATAAGGGAAAAGGTGAAATTGTAAGCATTTCGGTGGTTGTATTGCCCTTGAATAATTCCTTTAAATTTCCTGTCTCACAAGACCCCATTACAAGCATGCACACATTAATATCCCTTACAAAACGCAGAATTTCATGGCTTACATTAGTTCCCTTAACTGCTGCTTCAGAAAAGTTTAAACTGTCAAAATCCTGTTTTAGGTGTAGGCTGCAAAAATCCCGGATGCGGTTTTTATGATGTTCAATAATTAGTTTTTCTTCTGAAATTAATTCAATTTCTGGTTCAGGTTGCTCTTTAAAAACGTGAAGTACAATTACATCGGCTTGCAATAATTTGCTAAGGGCATAGGTGTATTTTAAGGCTGAAATCGAATTGTCTGAATAATCGGTAGTATATATAATTTTTTTCATCGGTAGATATTTATTACTTTTTAGAAGTTAGAACTTATCCAAGTATATAGGTGGTAATCTATATTTTTGAGATGATATTGCCTTGAAATATTGGTGTGCCATTTTATTGTGGTTTTAAATCCCATTTAAAGTTAAAACCTACGGATAAATAAAAGAATGATATTTCTCAGATTCCGGGGAAATATATTAACTAAATTTATTCTAATTAGTCTGCTTGTTTTTCTTTTTGCCGCTCTAATCTTCTGAAATAGCCCCTAAATAAAAAACTTTGTTTGAGGGCATCCATAATTTCATTGAATTTAGCACTGGCATCCTCGCTATTTTGAATGGTGGCATCCAGATTTTTAACAAAAGTTGTATCGTTTAACACAAAATTCAAGGGACCCTGACTGTTTTTTAGATCTGCTGAAAATTGGTTCAAATTTGAAGTCATTGAGTCGACATCCTTAGCTGCCTTTTCCAGGCTCATAAAGACTCCCCTCATATTATTCGCTGAGGTTGTATCACTTAGTAAAACTCCTGCCACACCTTCTTTTAAGTTGATATCATCTAAAATCTCATTAAGCCTGTTGATAGTTCTGTTAGCAGTTCTGCTGGTTTGTTCTAAATTGGAAAATGTTTGTTTAATATTTCCCGTCAATTTATCATCTTTTAGCAAGGCCCCCATCACGCCTTCTCCATTATTAATGGCATTGGTGATTTTTAACAAGTCTGTCGTGAGCAAGGCTGCATTTTTGTTGGTGGTCCTAAGCGTTCTCAGCATTTCTGATGTGGGAATTCTACTGACTGACCGGATAGTATCTCCGGGCTTTACAATCTCGTCAGAAGCTCCTTTTCCGGGACGTATATCCACCATCATACTTCCCACTAACCCATCGGATATTATTGTGGCAATTGATTTTTTTTTGATGAGGTGAAGCGCATCATCATCAATAAACATATACACAACAATGGCGGTATCGGAAAGTATCTCAATTCCTCTTACGGTTCCAACATTAACTCCGGATAATCGTACATTATTTCCCATTTTAAGTCCGCTCACATTTTTAAACACCGAGTTTATTTTCGAAGTATTCTGAAATAGGTCTTTTTTACTTCCAATAAAATAGACAGTCAGCACTAAAAGGATGCTTCCTAGAATGACAAATATTCCCAGCTTAATATTTTGTGAAGTATCTTTTTTCATAACAATTTATTTAAAAAAGGCCTGAACTTTTGGGTCTTTAGAGGCCTGTAATTCCTCAAAAGTTCCCTCGACATAATCCACTCCATTCAACAATAATATCATCCTATTTGAAACTACCCTTGCACAGTCAACATCATGAGTGATGATTAGGGATGAGGTTTTATATTTTTCCTGGATGTTCTCCATCAATAAAATAATTTCTTTTGCTGTAATAGGGTCTAAGCCGGTTGTAGGCTCATCATAAAAAATTATCTTAGGTTTAAGGATCAAGGCCCTTGCCAATGCGATCCGCCGCTGCATTCCTCCGGAAAGCTCTTCCGGCATTAGATCTATTGCTTTAGCAAGGCCAACACTTTCTAAAGCTTCCATCACAAGGGCATCGGCATTCTTAATATCAATTTTATTTTGATGCCGTCTCATTGGGAACTCCAGGTTTTCACGAACGGTCATAGAATCATATAAGGCGCTGCCCTGAAATAAAAATCCTATTTCGGCTTTTAACTCGTCCATTTCCTTCTGATTTAATTTTGAAATATCCTTGCCCAAGATTTCAATGCTGCCGCTATCTGGTTCTATAAGCCCTATCAGGCATTTTATCATCACCGATTTTCCTGAACCGGATTTCCCCATTAACACCAAATTCTCACCTTCAAACAATTGCAGATTAAAGCCATTTAGCACCTTTAATTCCCCAAAACTTTTATAGAGGTTTTTTATCTCAATTACAGGATTTCCTTTTTTATTTGTTGAACTGTTTTGTTGTGCATCCATTTTCTCAATAAAAAATATCAGTGACAAAAACTGCAATAAAATCTATTATAAATAATAACATTGAGGTAAAAACAACCGCCGAATTGGAAGCTTTTCCAACTCCGGCAGTCCCTTTTTTACTGTTATACCCCTTAAAACAGCCTACAAGCCCAATGGCAAAACCAAAAAAAAAGGTTTTTATCGTGGCCGGAAAAAAATCACTGAATTCCAAGGCTTCAAAAACCTCATTAAAATATAGCAAAAAGGAAACCTCCCCTTTAATGTTTTCAATTAATGCTGAACCGAACAAAGCGATAAAATCCCCCAAAATAACAAGAATAGGGAGCATTAATGTTGTAGCCATTATCCTGGTAACCACTAAAAATTTGAATGGGTTAGTTCCAGAAACCTCCATCGCATCAATTTGTTCGGTTACCCGCATAGATCCAAGCTCCGCGCCAATACCGGAACCTATTCGACCAGCGCAAATTAAGGCGATCATGACAGGGCCAATTTCACGGACAATTGAAATACTTATCATGGAAGGCATCCAGGCAACTGCGCCAAATTCTAATAGGGTAGGGCGGGTTTGCAACGTAAATACCAGGCCGAGGATAAATCCGGTTACTCCCACCAACAATAAGGATTTATTGCCCATATAATAACACTGCCTTAAAAATTCCCTGAACTCAAATGGTGGAGATACGGCTTCCCTGAAATATCTACCGGCAAAATAAGTTAGCTCACCTATTTCAGCAAAAAAAGCATTTATATTTTCACTGAGAGAGGAAGATTTTTCCATAGGTTATGTGTTTAATTTCGCCATCTAAAGTTAGCAGAGATTAAAGTTAGGAAAAATGATATATGTCAGGTTTTTGAAATGAGAAGTTCTTATTTTAACATAAAACAGTATGTTTAATTATTAAAATTTCTTTTCTTTTAATAAAGAGATGGCTTAAATGATGTGCAAAAGTGGAGGGAAAATTTTCTGTTTAAGTCAATGTTAATATAGCTTTTGAAGAGTTAAAAGCTATATTTTATAAAATTTGAAATATATAACATTGAAACTGAAAGACATATGTTGTGCTTATCAGTCTCAATGCTTTATAACTTTAATGGATACACGCGTAGAATTTTTTTGCTTAACTTTTTAAAACGTGTAGTATAAGAACAGGTACCTGGGGTTTTTGACCTATTTCCTTTACCAGGGATTTTGAAAAAATACTACTGAAAAATCCGTGTTTTTTATTGACCAAAGCAAGCATTCCACTTCCCCTACTTTCAATAAATGAATGGATCCCTTCTGCAACTTTTATGTTTGTCAAAGTATGAAAAGTGTATACGACTTCTTCTAAATGATCACTTAATACTTTTTTATTATCCTCCTGGACCGAAGATAATTTATCAGATCCCTGAACATATAATACTCTAACGGCAGTCTTACTTCGCTTGGCTATATCTACAAGATAATCCAGTTCATGATGATTGTATAAAGTTTTAAAATTGGTGGCAAAAACAATTTCATTATTATCTTTATTGTCAAAATTGATATCCGGAGGTAAAACCAATACCGGACAATTCTGGACCTTTTCAATAACATCTACTGCATTGCTTCCATATAAAGTGGTTTTAGGATTATTTTCCCCTTTGGTACCCATGATAAGAAATTCAATTCCCTTCTCTTTGACTGTTTCGCGAACAGCATCAATGACTTTATTATATTTGGAAATTATTTCGAAATGGTGATTTGAAGTTTCATTTCTCAGTTTGATCCCTTCCAAAAGACCTTCCAATCCCGATTCTGATTTTTTCTTTTCTTTTTCATATTCAACATCGCCGGGGTCAGCATCCCTGATGGTATCGGAGGGAAAATCGTATAGTTGAAAAACGTTTAACAAATAAAAAGTGCACTCCTCATCTTTATAAAGATTTAAAGCGTAAACTAAAGCATTCCAGGAATTTTTTGAAAAGTCTGTAGGTAGTAAAATTTTTTTGCTCATATGTATAATTGATAGATTATTGATAAAATGGTGTGGATTCAGAAATTGAAGATATGATAATTATAACCTTAACTTCCATATTAAGTGGCCTAATTAGTATAAACTAAGTTTTGTAAGTGCCCAATGCTATTTCCCTTTGTTTTTCCAGCATTCAAAATAAATTATTTTCGGGGTAAAAATAGCAATTAGGGTTTCCTTTTATGTTTAATCCATGTTAATTAGGATAACATTTGTATTATTTTTTCTGTGGTTTTAATACCTTTATTTTGATTTTTAAAAATTTTGAATTTCTTTAGAATCCCAATCATCTGAATTCCAGATTTTAATAAAGATTAAATACTGGCCTACAAGGCTTATATTATTCATTAAAAAATTATCGATGAAACCTGAAACATGTCAAAGCTGTGGTCTTCCTTTTACTGATGAGTCGAAAGGAACCAATCGTGACCAAACAGAAAGTGAAGATTATTGTATTAATTGTTTTCAAAATGGAAATTTCGTAGAACCTTCTCTAAGCCTTCGTGAGATTGAAGCTGAATATTTTGAGAAGGCCAAAAAAAATGAAGGATTAACTTTGGAAGAAGCTCAGGAGGCTATAAAAATTTTGCCTACCCTAAAAAGGTGGAGAATAAGGGAAGATTTTTAATTTAAGATTGCTGGTTTTAATAATCCCATTTTTAAATGTAATGAATAGGATTTTTTTTTAAATATTCCTTGGGAAAGCGGTTTTCACAAGTTCAAATAATAAATTTTGGTTTTTTTTCGAATTTTTAGATTTAGGGAGTTTTTTCTAGTTTAATAATCAAATTTTATTCCTTGTGAAGAATAAAAAATCATCTATAACAGTAAAAATTTCAACAAAAACGAGCCTTATCCATCAAATAAAAATATTTTTTCGAATTTGTTTTTTGGATTACAAAATCGCATACATTTGCTTTCTCAAAAACCAATAATAATTATTAAAATGAAAAAATCAATTTTTACTTTTGCTGCTATCGCATTAGCTTTAAGTTTTACTTCTTGTAAAGAAACTACAGTTGAAAAAACCGAAGATGTTGAAATCATGGAAACTGAAACTCCTGCAGAAGTTATTGAAACTCCGGTTGAAGTAACTGTAGATACAGTTAGTCAAGTAGAAGAAAATATAAATGAAACTCCTGCCGAATAATTAAGGATTTCTCAAGTATTTTAAAGGGGTTGTCAGTAATGACAGCCCCTTTTTTATTTATATATAGTTCATTGGACAAAACAGGTGATTTTTTTTATTATCAAAAGGGATATCCTATGGCCAGATTGAATACCAGGTTTTCTTTTCTCCACTGTTTGTTACCAAAATTTATCTGGTCCAGTACCCAACGTTCTCCCTCGGGGAGATATGGCTTTCTTAAGGGGAAAGCAAGATCTGTTCTCAAAATTAAAAAGTTAAAATCAAAGCGAAGACCAACCCCAGTCCCAACAGCTAGTTCCTTCAAAAAATCTTTTGAAAATTTGGCTCCAGGTTTCTCGGGATTTTCATTCATCAACCAGATATTTCCTGCATCAACAAATAAAGCCCCTTTAACTATACTAAATAGATCGGTTCTCAACTCGGTGTTCAATTCCAGTTTTAGATCCCCGGACTGGTCAGGTAAAAATGAACTGGCATCTGTTTCCTGTTGGAATGTGCCCGGACCTATTGACCTTGCCCTAAAGGCCCTGATACTATTGGTTCCACCCACAAAAAACTGTTTTATAAAGGGGAGCTCCTTTGAATTTCCATAAGGTAAACCTACCCCAACTATAATCCTGCTGGCCAACTGCGATTTTAATCCCAGTTTACAATAATGCCTGAAATCATTTTCGAGTTTTGCATATTGACTGAATGCCACTCCAAAAATAGTCTTGGCAGTGCCAGAATCTATATTGGCACCCGTTAAAAGTCCTGCGATATTCCCGGCCAGATCTATTCCTCCCTGGTAATAAAAAGTAGAGGTTTTTTCCGTTTTCATTGTATTGGTGAAAGTAAAAGTATAGGTCGGACCAAAGATAAATTGCTTTTCAATCACCTTGGCAAGAGTGGGATTTAAAGCTATTTGGTCTTCATATAATTGAGTTACCTTCATAGGATTGACATAATTAATGTTGAGAATATTTAACTGATGTTCGGATCTAATGTTTTCTTTCCATAAATAGCCAAAGGAAGTTTTAAATGAATTAAGGGAGTAGAGTTTTGATCTGGTTTGAAATTCATAGCCAAGGCTGGCTTTTGTCCTTGGCACAAAGGCGCTGGAAGATTCTAATTTGAAAGGTGACAATAATTTTGGCCAAATCAATGCGGCTTCCGTCCCGTACCTGGACACATTGAATCCTTTGTTCAATCCGGAAACCTGTACTTCAAATCCGCCAAATGCTGAAATTGTCAATAATTCCGCACCTTTAAACGTATTTCTATTGCTCCAGTTTAAATTGATTTCGGAGCCCGCATAGTTGGCGGAGTTTGTTTTTCCAAGCAATTCCAGTCGGACCGACTTTTTCGGCAGGGGAGTAAGAAAATAGTAAGCATCCAGGCCATTTTCTATAGAATCGGATTCTTTAAACTGATTTTTAACAAATTTAAATGTGCCCATATTCACCAACCTGTTCAGGGATTTATTGTGATCTGTCCGGTTGTAGGGTTCACCTTTCTCAAATTGAAGTGAGCGCTCAAAAATCTGGGGTTTAAATTTTTTCTCGGGATCTATTATGGTGAGATCCTTAAATTTTACTGCATCAGTAGATGTTTCTGAAAGTGTATCTTCTGTTATTGAATAATTTGGGTAAACGTAAATGTTGTTTATTTTGTAAATGTTTTTTGCCTTTTCCGGGGTTTCATTTTTAACTTTTAACCTCAGGCTTACTTCCCTGTTCCCAATTGTACTGTCCACCTGCACCAATAAGTAATCGGGGTTAAAGTAGTAATAGCCGTTTTCTTTTAGTTTGGCATCTATCCTAACTCTTTCGGCTTTTATTACATCCAGATCATAAGGTTTCCCGGGTTTTAAAAAACTGTTTTCCCGGTTTGAGGAAATTGCCGCGGTAATTTGAGATGAATCTTTTGGAAATAAAACCTCCTTGATTAAGTAACGATTATTGAGCGTTGTCAAATATTCTGCGGTTACTTTTTTATTTCTTGTGGTGGAATCTGAACTGGTTTTGGCATTAAAAAAGCCTTTGTTTTCAACGAAGTTCTGAAGTAGGTCCACATTGTAATCCATATTTACCTGGCTGAAAAGCACCGGTGGCTCTCCTACTTTATTTTTAAGCCAATATTTAATTCCTTTCTCCTTTTTCGGTGTACCGGCAATATTGTAAATATAAAGTTTTGGTCTCAAACCTAAGAGTTTAGAATTTGGCCTTGGACGCAGCAAATCTTCCAGGTTTTCTTCCATCTGTTTCTTTTCTCTTCTTGAAATTTTCTCTCCTTCAATATCAACCTTTCCCCCAACATATAATAGTTCCCCTTCCGGAAGATATTTCAGGTTACTGCAGGAAGAAAGCAGCAAAGTCAAAATCAGATAAAAGTGGATATATTTTTTAGTCATTGCATTTTCTTATTTCAAACTATTTACTTTTTCGTTTGCTGAAGAGTTCCTTAAATTTATTGTAATCCATAGTGATAATAAAGGCAACTCCGGTTTCAATGATTTGTCCCTGTAGCGCTACCTCATATTGATTTTTTCGGTAAGCCCTTAGAATATATCGTCCATCTTTTGACAGCTGATAATCTATTGCAATATCGCCCGCAATATTAGTCGCATTCCGGTTGCTTTGTTGAGCTCCTTCCAGTCCAAAACTGCTACCTATGGTAACCTTTAGGCGTTCGTTCAACAATTTTTTGGAAAGCCCCACATTTAAATCCGTAGCGTATTCCCGTTGGCCTGAGGTATAATCCTCATAAGATTCAAGGTCAAATTCCAGTTCTACCCCACTAATTAAATCGGAAGCCAGATCGTTCAATTGTTGAGAAAGGATCTTACTCACACTTTGCCTCGCCAGGGCTTCAGCACCACCGCCTCCTGCTTCACTCGCAAAAGGATTTTCCCCTATAAACCTGTTGAGCAGGAGTAAAGCAAAAACCTGCTTGTTCAATTCAGATGGTTGCTGGCGCAGTTGGGCCAGTTTGATCCTCGTATTATTTAGCACATCTCCGGAAACATTATAGTTGCCTTCCGGTAAACGGATATCAAAACTCAGTTCCGGTTTCAGCAATTCCCCTTTCATTTTCAAAATTGTCTGAAATGGCAGGCGTTGCTTATAGGTATTCCTTGTTCCTGCAGTAAGATTTCCCAATTGGTTCTCAAGAAGATCTATTGGAGCAGTTTCGGTTTCGTAAATTGCAGTGATGTTGACATCGGCGGTTGTAGGCTCTCCGGTCCATAGGATGTAACTGCCTTTTTCAATTACAAACCTTCTTTTTATAAAATTAAAAGACATTTCGTAAGCTCCATCGGTGAACTCATATCTGCCGGTTAAACTGGTTTTCCCAGAAGGATCTATACCGGCGGTGAGCTGCGCTTCCCCCTTCAGTTTTAAATAATCCCCGTTTCCTTCATCTATGATCAGGGTTAACTCGGCTTCTTTATCTGTTTCAATAATTACCGAAACATCCATTCCCTGAATTTCGGAAGCATTCAGAACTTCTTTCATGCGTTGGGTTTCGGCAAGTAACCTGCTTTTTTCATCGATAAACTCAACAATTCCTTCCCTATCAGCTATAGATGGGTCTTCCTGAGGCAGTACCACGGTGAGTTTACTGTCTTCATTTATCCTGATATTTCCGCTTACTACCGGACTTTCCAGATCTCCGTCAATACGCAAATTTGCGTCCAGAAATAAATCTCCGTAAAAAAGGTCATTTTCCTTTGCTGTAGAACTAATAGCCTTGAAATTTGTGGCATTTACCGATAAGTTAAAACCGAAGTCAGTATAATCTGTAGTTTGAAGGCTTCCGTCTATGGTCAATTTGTTCTTAGCTTCATCAAAAACAGTAAATTCATCAAACCTGATATTTTCCCGGTTAAAGGAAATCTGGTCGTTCATGGATTGAAAATAGGAATTTAGCCGAGCAAGCCTAAATCCAACCTCATTGAATTTAAGATCACCAAGTATTTCCGGCTTTTCTAAAGTCCCGTTAATGCTAATGTTTCCCGATAAATATCCGGTGCTTTCATTAATAGCCCCGAAAGAAAAGCCCTGAATACTTTTAAGGTTGAGATGTTGTAAGTCCAGATTAAAATCCAGGTTTCCAGCTTCGGTATCATAGAGTCCTCTTAATTCTGCACTATTGCCTTTTCCGGTAATATTAATATTTGCATTGAGCGTATTTGATGTTTGATTATCTACAAGCATCCTGATGTTTCCCAGGGTATCTTTTTTAAAATTAAAGTCCTCAATAGTCAGATCTGAAGTGAATTGCGGAGAGGTTTTAAAATTTCTTAAGATCACATTCCCATTGATTTTTCCGCCTGCCAGCAAGGTATCTTTAGACGTCATTCTGCTGACGGTCTCTATTTCAAAATTATTAAAATTGACATTTAAAGGCGAATCGGGTTCAGCAGTTTGTGAATTGATCCTGATGGCACTTTGGTTATGACTGAGTTCAAAATTTCCGGCCCAGATCCCATCGTCAGAAATCTTAATGATGTTGTTTTCCGGGATATTCCAGGATTCATAATTGAGGAGCAAGGCATCGGGATCCAGAGAGAATTCGGTCGCTTTTTCCCGGGCCGTCATAATCCCTGCTACACGATAATGAGGTTCATTTTTGAAATCGTCAATTTCTAATTTATAAGCTATCACATCGTTCTCAACCGTTCCGGATAATTCTGTCTGGAAGAGTTTAAGTTGCCCACTATCAACATCATCTATCACGAGATTATAGCTCAACGCATCATTTTCAGTTGCCAGGATAAATTGTGCATTTTTGATATTATAATCCAGATATTTTAGACCTGGTATACTTCCGGTTGCTGAAATGCTATCATTACGGCTGTTAAACCTTCCGGATACTACAATGGGTTGAAGCAGGTTGAGTTTCGGCACCAATTGATTTAAAATTGGATCATTGTTTATGGAGAGATCAAAAGAAAACTCCTGAGGTTGGGATTCAATTTTTTCTGCGGAAGGGGAGAGGTTGTAATATTGAGAAACCGAATTCATTAAAGCCGTTCCTATTTGTGTGAGTTGATAATTTCCTTTCAGCTTTGCATTTATAATTTGAGATTTTAACTGAATACTATCGCCTGTGGCTGAAGCAGTTGAACGTATGCTGATAGTGTCCATTAAAAATACCTGAGTCGCATTTTCTGCCACAAATCCGGATAAAAAAACCTTCCCGTTTAAATGATCAGGATCCGCGGTTGTGAGATCGGCCGTTATTCTGCCTTTCAATTTTAATGGGGAAGCGTATAAATTCAGGGAATCCAAAACGATCCTTTTAAGATTTGCGATAAGTTGGACTGATGGATATTTTCCCTTAAAACTGCCGTTTGCAACCAGGTCAAAATCCAGATTCTTATCGTCCATTAAGGCTTTAGCAGAAAATAAACCATCTTCTATTTTTCCGTCAAATTTCAGGTTCTTGTATAAATAGCTGTTGTATTCTGCCTTTGTCAAAGTCCCGGTAGCAGTTGCATTTGCCGATTTAGGTTCAAATCCAAACCCGTTTACTTTGGCATTCAGGCTGATATTGCCAATGGAATCATTTTGAATGAATCTTCCAAGGTCAAAATTATCCAAAACAATGGCTGCTTTGTATTTCTCTCTGTTTTTTTGACTCATATCAACATCTGCAGTAATTTGACCGTTTCCAGAACTGCTTTGTAAGTTGAGATCTGTATCAAAACGGGTTGTAGTTCCTTTAAAAGTTCCTTTTACAGCCAAACTTTCAGGCAATCGAATATTGTCAGGAATGGTCCCTTTGGGCACAAATTGGTCAATGTCCAGGGAAGTAGAGCTAAAATCCCGAATGTTCATATTGTAATACGCGGTTTCCATCTCAGGTAAACCTTTGATATTTCCGCTTGTGGAAAGAGATGTATTCCCGATTCCAGAAACTTCCAGATTCGGGATCTCCAAATTGTCGATTTTTCCAATCGCCTTTCCGTTAATTCTCAGCACGGCATTGGGATAACTTTTAAAAGGAGGCGTTTCCTTTAGGTTTGGAGCCAAAAGTAAAATATCCCGAAAACCAATACTGCTATTCTCAAGATTGGCATCAATTTCAAGATCTCCAACCTGCTCACTCAAGGATTGGATTGAAGGATATCCGAGCACAATTTCATCTCTAAGAATTGTATTTGGGGTTTCTAAATACAGGTTTTTAAGATATGCCGAAGTGCTTCCATAAAGAAAATCTGTTCGCAGGGATTTTATGGAAAGTCCACTTTTGTCCTTAAATGTGAATGAATTGATATTTCCCGAAAGAGTATCTGTGCTGTAATAAAAATCTTCGGCGTTGAGATTTAAATCGGTTAAATTTATATCGGAATAATCAAATCCTCCGGATGAGGGAACCAAATTTTCATCTTTAAAACGGAATTCCATATTGTTGAAATCTACCTGTGCCATTTTAACTTTCCAATTGTTGGGAGTAGGGGGTTGGGCAATTGTGTCTTTTATAGTGAGTGTTTTTTCAAAAATAAACCTACCTTTTAATCCGCTGAGATTTAATGTTTCAATATCTGCCAATTCCTGTTCCAAATTCAGTTCGTTGAACTTCAGATTGAGTTTGTCAAGGCTAAGTGTGGAATTCAATTTTTCTTCAGCAGAGGAATAATCAAGGCTGATATTTGTAAGTGCTATTTTTCCCAATTTCAATTTAAGGCCGATTTCATCTTCCGAAATCCCTTTTGTTTCCGAATCCTTTATTCCAATAACTTTTTCAACCAAACCCTGGTTTAAATTGACGAAAAACCCATCTACAGTAATTTCAGGAACATCAAAATCCATATTTTCCAGATCGAATTTCCTGATCCGGGTATCAAAATGTTTTAGCTGAAGGTTGAACCCGGTTTTGGTAAGCGCGTCATCAATCCGGAATTTTATCCTGTCCAGGTTGATCTTATCTATTGAAACCTTCATAGCCGAGGTTGTATCCTGAGTTTCGGTCGCGAAAGCTTCAATTATATAATCAAAATTGAATACTGAATCCCGGTCTCTTTTGATATTTGCAACAACCCCTTCTAATTCTATTGAATTTATTTCAACGGTATTTCTAAGTAATTTGAAGAGACTAATGTCAATGGCCAGGCGTTCCCCGGATAACAAGGTGTCCTGTACTTGATCTTCAAAATAGAATCCGCTTAAAATTATCTTTTTGGGAAGGCCTATTTCCAGTCGGTCAATTTTTACAGGAGTTTTAATTTTTCCTTCAACAAAAGTTACCGCACGATTTTTTATATAGTTTTGTACTGTTGGGAATTGAATAAGAAGAACAAGGATCAGGAAAAGCAATATGATGCTTCCCGTGACCCATAATAGAGTTTTCAAAAATTTCCTTAGGAACCTTTTCAAGTTTTGAAGTTTTTAATTCTAAAGATAGTAACTTAAAAAAGCAAGCCTGTTAATATTAAGCGAAACAAGGAACCAAAATTCTAAATAAAACATAAAATCGAGGGGAATGTCTACAAAACTTCGGCTTAATTTTTTTGGATTTAGAACTAATTAGGTAAACAGTATTGACAATTCCCTGTCCCGGTGTCATTAATTTATGCGATGACAACCCCTATAATTTTTCCAATTCCAAAGGTTATTCCTGCGGCGGCCAAACCAAAAAGAACCTGGCGGAAACCCGATTTGGTAACCGATCTTCCGGTAATAAGGGTAATAGCGGCTCCAATCAAGAACAATCCAACGGTACTAAAGGCTACGCTTAGGATAAGTGCTTTATTGCCGGTAAAAAAGAAAAAGGGAAATACGGGAATAATTGCACCGGTAATAAATAGAAAAAAAGATGCAATAGCTGCTTCCCACGCCGAACCTTCCAATTCCTCCATATTAATTCCTAATTCTTCGGTAATAAGAACCTCTTTAGTTTTTTCTGGATCCGCCCAAATTTTTTCTACAGTATTTACCGCATCTTTTTCCGAGAATCCTTTTGCCCTGTATAGTAGGATTAATTCCTCTTTTTCTTCCTCCGGATTATTTTCAAGCTCTTCAAACTCCAATTCTATTTGCCTTTCGTAAAGTTCCTGTGAACTTTTTACAGAGATCCATTCCCCTAAAGCCATAGAGATGGCGCCAGCTATAAGTCCTGCCAGGCCGGCGATTAGAATAGGGGCATTTAGCGCAGTTGCACCTGCAACGCCCATCACCAAACTCATATTGGACACCAAACCATCGTTGGCCCCTAAAACAGCTGCTCTTAGTGCGTTTCCACCAACCGTTCTGTGCCGACCTTCAATTTTGCTTATATTGTTACCACTTAAGGATTTTAATGATTTTAAGATTGAAACATGCCTTCCTTCATCACCATCAATAGGCTTATTGTTTTTAGTCTTATTGGCAATAGTAGCATAAGTCATGCTCTTTTCGGTATCGGAAAGGACACTTAAAATGATATTGGTTCCAAATTTTTCACCCAGCCAGGCAATAGTTTTAGCTCTTCCCGAAGGTTCGCGTATTTTAAAATCGGGATTTGTAAGGATTATTTTTTCGTAAAACTTTTGAATATGCTTTTTCTCAATGGCAGCCATTTGACCATAAAACTTTTGAAGTTCGGGATCCTCCAAAAGATTTACCATTTGCTGATACAGATAGGCGGTATCTATTTCACCCTGTATTGCTTTTTCAAGATCCATTTCTGCTTATCAGTTAAATTAATTGCGGTTTCTGAGCAAAGATTGCACAAAATTTTCAGGATTCAACCCGATTAAAATAATTGTTTCGGTTAAATTTTTTTAACGGAACCTCTTTTAAGCATTGGCCGGATCAATGGTCATCTTCATTTTTAATGATATCAGGTTGATTCTCAGTATTTGAAGTTTCACGAATTTCTGTATGCCTGATCTCACCTCCACTAACTCCTACGTAATTTGCCGAGACTAAAGAGGCAATTGCAAAGCTAATTACCAGGATATATCCAAATTTGGCTAATCCCATTCTTTTTATTTGAAGGAATAACGTAATTAAAGCCGCACCTCCTAAAATCAGGGATAAAGTAAAAAATTGTTCTGCATATTCTTCGTGATCGTGAATAAGCGATTTAGTGATCCCTGGAATTTTTTCCACGATTTCTTCTGCTCCTTCTCCGGTATAATTGGCTGCAATGGCAGCCAGTGCACTAAAAATAAAAATACCGAGAGATGTCGCTTTTACCTGTTGATTTCTTATCAGATATCCAACAATTAAAACAAGCAGGCCAATTGTTATACCAACAATTGGAAAATGGTTAACTATTAAATGTAAATGTGCATCATTCATTAATTCAGGTTTTTATTGGTTCAATTTTATTAATATTTCTGCAAATTAAAGTCCATCTAAGTTATAAAAATTAATCCTGAATAAATTTGAAGAAGTCAGCAAATATATAAGCGTTAAAACTGCAGTTGCGGTCATACCTATTGTATTCCAGATCAATACTTTTCATTCCAAATTTCCAGATGTGAAATTTGGTAAAAATGCCTGTATAATCGACTTTGTTCCAGAAGCTCGCCTCTAGTTAGATAGATAATAAAAAGTACGTTTATAAGTACTTTTTATTATCTTTGTATTATGGAAACCGTAAACTACACAGACTTTCGTTCAAACCTAAAACATTGGTTCGATAAAGTAGTCAATGATGCAAGTGACATCATCATCAAGCGCAATGGCGGTAAAGACCTTGTGTTGGTGTCCCTGGACGAATACAACTCATTGAAGGAAACAACGTATCTTCTAACAGGAAAGAACAGGGATATTTTATTAAACTCTATCAAGCAACTGGAAGCAGGTAAGGGCATTGAAAAAGACTTAGTTGAATAATGAAGTTAACTTGGTCTACGCAGTCTTGGGATGATTATTTATATTGGCAAAAGGTCGATAAGAAAATAGTAAAGCGAATCAACGAACTTATTAAAAGCTGTATCCGAACGCCTTTTGAGGGCATAGGGAAGCCCGAGGCCTTAAAGGGCGATTTACAAGGTTATTGGTCTAGACGTATAACTTCTGAGCATCGATTGGTTTATAAATACGACTCTGAACAATTGTTGATAGCAGCTTGTCGTTATCACTACGGAAAATAATCCCGAAAAAACAAAACCCGGTTTTTGCAGAAAACAACTTTGAAATTATATGCCTTTTTTTGAACGCTTGGCAACCATTGTAACAATGCCAGAAGATAATATATTAAGGTAACGGCAATATATTGGCATATAAAATTATGTGACAATTGATGTGTCAATTTAATAGTCTATTATCTATATTCTTTTGTCTGGTTAATACAAGCAGTTTAATCCTGAATAAATTTGAAGGATACAGCAAATATGTTAGCGTTAAAACTGATGTTGCGGTCATACCTGTTGTATTCCAGATCAATACTTTTCATTCCAAATTTCCAGATGTGGAATTTTGTAAAGATGTCGGTATAATTGACTCCAACCCCAAATTGATTGGCATTGAAATCAGATAGATCATAATCTGAGGTGTAATATTTTTCTGTTGAAAGATGCTCATTATAAGGAGCGAAATAATCGGCTTGAGTTTGAGTGTAATAGCGGTATGAAGGATAAATAGTGAATCCGTGACCAATTTTAATAGGCAATTCTATCTTTGCGGTATGTGAATCTATTCCCCAATCATCGGTATAATAGCGGTAATGGGTACGAAGCACTAAAAACTCGTTGATGTAATAATTCAGATTTGCGCCCAGAGCCAATTTATTTCTGGTATCCGGAAGACGCTCCACATCATCTGCAAGGTGGAATTCCTCAATGAAAGAATCTGATATATCCTTAAAATAAACCCGTTGAAAAGGCATGGAAAGCAATCCTTCCTGTCTCACCACATCTATCGAGATCAAGCCCTGGAATTTTTTAGATAAAATTTGAGAAAAACTCGCTCCCAAGGCATAGGAATTTCTTTTTTTGTCATTAAACCCCTTGAATTGCGGATTGTAATTGGGATTCCCGGTGATAGTATATCTGTTTATGTTAAAATCGCCTGAATTGTCACTCCTTAATTCAATTGGGTAGATCAACTTCCAGGTATCCAGAAAGATATTTGTATTGATGGAAATCTCGGTATTTTTTTCATTAAAAAGCCGGGTATAACTTCCGCCAAAACCAATAGAAAAATAATCGTATTCCGTTGCTGCGGAAATTTTGCCTGTCCATATATTATTTCTATCATCAGAACTGTGGGAATAGCTCGCATTTAAACCTGCCCAAACATCTGACGCGGAAGCTCCTGAGGAAGCCTGAAAAGGATTTGCGGGACTCTTTCCGTCAAAAGGATTGATGTTGCTGGAGGAAGCTGAAGTGTAGGCAGAAATTCCCGCATCTACTGTCAACACATCGTCTTCGTTTAACGGCACAGAAACGATGAATGTCGGGGTAATATCTGTTAAATGTTCGTCTCCAATTCCGCCGGAAACTGCCGCATTTTCGCCTTCCTGAATATAGTAACTGCTCAAAAATTCTATTTCTGTTTTTT
>Ga0314774_1000713_pt1 | contig 24525 bp, 21 predicted proteins | sample MetaGCBIA2018_FD_204515 | JGI IMG/M metagenome (GOLD analysis project Ga0314774, IMG submission 204515) | Cryopeg brine microbial communities from Beaufort Sea near Barrow, Alaska, United States - CBIA 2018 | ecosystem: Environmental > Aquatic > Marine > Coastal | place: USA: Alaska | collected...
GTTAGATTTTTCCAAGCCATTTTTTCAGTTCCATTGATTGGTTTTAATGGGATCTATTTTAAATGTAATGATCAGATCTGTCATGCAAATTATTTGAGTTTAGGTCCTTCTCGTGCAAAGGTCTCATGAAGTTGTTTTATCAACGATTTTTGCTAGGTATAAATAAATGCTATGGGCTTGGGTTAAGATGATTAATAGAATGAGTTGCGTCGGTTATAATCGAACCAGATTATTCGTTTATGAGACTGTTTAAGGAGATTTAAGAGATGACGATCAGAAAATATAAAGGAATTTTACCGCGGTTAGTTGATTCGGCCTGGGTGGATGAAAGTGCCGTGGTCATCGGTAAGTGTGTCTTAGAGGCCGATGCAAGTGTTTGGCCAAATGCCACGCTTAGAGGTGATGTCAACGATATTCATGTAGGTGCGCGTTCTAATATTCAAGATGGTGCAGTAGTACATACCACGCATCAGAGTGACATCTCAGCGGGGTCTAAATGTATCGTCGGTCAGGATGTAACAGTGGGTCACAATGTTGTCTTACATGGTTGTATTCTTGAGGATGAATGTCTCATTGGTATGGGGGCGGTGGTCTTGGATAATGCAGTCGTACAGAAGCATGTTTTAGTCGCGGCAAACAGCCTGGTGCCACCGGGTAAGGTTTTAGAAAGTGGTTATTTGTATGTGGGGTCGCCGGTGAAGCAAGCTCGTCCTCTCTCCGAAAAAGAGATTGCCTTCTTTAAGTATTCAGCAGCGCACTATGTAAAGCTGAAAAATGAATATCAGGCGGAAGAGCTTTAGTTGGTGAGTTTAAGTTCTATTTTATTTTATCTGCGCTTAAGTTTAGTTCTTACCAGGCCTGGTAAGAACTAAACTTAAGGGTGAGTTGTCATCAAGGCCCTAACTTCAGCAATAACAGAAGCGGTCTCAGGGAGAACGCCACGCCATAAATAAAAAGCTTCGGCCGCTTGGCCGACCAGCATGCCTAAGCCATCCATTGTCTGACAATTTGGCTGTGCTTGTTTTGCCCACTCCATAAAAATGGTCGGTTTATCGCCATACATCATGTCGTAAACCAGCGCATTGTTAGCAATCAGTTTGTCTGAAATGGGCGGTAGCTTGCCCTCTAGGCTGGCGGATGTACCATTAATGATAATGTCATATTGGAGTTCAGGAATATCCTCCCAGCCACTGCCGGTGATAGGGATGGATGTTGTAAAACGCTTACCTAAAGCGATCGCGCGTTGGGCGGTGCGGTTCGCGATATGTACCAGGCCTGGTTGTTTTTCTAATAACGGTTCCAAAATACCTTGTACCGCTCCACCGGCGCCTAAAATAAGCACTTTCTGGCCTTTAAAAGGACGTAAACCATTCAGCTCAATGTCATTTACCAAACCGATACCATCGGTGTTATCGCCGCTCGTTGTTCCATCTCCGTTGAATATAAAGGTATTCACTGCATGGGCACTCTGTGCTCTTTGCGAGAGTTGGTCGGCAGATTCAAACGCATCTAATTTAAAAGGCACGGTGATATTAATACCTTTATAACCGCGGTTTTTCAAGTCGGCAATCGCCCACTGGAAGGTTTTGTCGTCCGTATCAACGCGAATTGCTTCATAAGCCATGTCTTGGTGGGTCTGCTCGGCAAATAGGCGATGAATCAATGGAGATTTTGAATGGGCGATAGGATCGCCAATTACAGCATATAGATCAGTCATAGGAAAAATTAACCTTCTTTTAACCAAATGGCGGCTGATTTTGCATAATAGGTCAAGATACCGTCCGCACCGGCACGTTTACAGCTGAGTAGGAGTTCTAGTACGACAGCTCTTTCATCTAACCAGCCTTTTTCAGACGCGGCTTTGAGCATGGCATACTCACCACTGACATGATAAACGTAGGTCGGAGCTTTGTACTTGTCTTTAATGTCACGCACTATGTCTAGGTAAGGAATGCCGGGTTTTATCATGACCATGTCAGCGCCTTCGTTTAGATCTAGAGCAACTTCATGTAAGGCTTCATTACGATTGGCAGGATCCATCTGGTAGGTGTTTTTATTACTTTTTCCTAAGTTGCCGGAGGAGCCGACCGCATCGCGAAACGGGCCGTAAAAGGCAGAGGCGTATTTGGCTGAATAAGCCATGATGCGGGTATTAACGTACCCATTATCTTCAAGCAGTTCACGGATTTCAATAATGCGGCCGTCCATCATGTCGGATGGCCCAACAACATCTGCTCCTGCTTGGGCGTGCGATAAAGCTTGTTTCATTAGGGCATCAATGGTGTCGTCATTTAAAACATAACCGTCATTATCAATAATGCCGTCTTGGCCGTGGGTGGTAAACGGATCAAGCGCGACATCTGTCATCACCCCTAACTCTGGGCAGGCCGCTTTAACCGCACGTATTGCGCGTTGCGCAAGACCTTCAGGATTATAAGCCTCTTCCGCTTCTAATGATTTGACGTCATCAGGTGTTACCGGAAAAAGAGCAATCATTGGAATACCCAGCGCACTGATTTCTTTGGCTTCCGCCACTAAAAGATCTATACTCAATCGTTCAACGCCAGGCATAGAGCCAACGGCTTGACGGGAATTGTGACCTTCAGTAACAAACATCGGTAGGATCAAGTCATTTGTGGTGAGCGTGTTTTCCCGCATTAAACGGCGAGAGAAGTCATCTTTACGCATGCGGCGCATTCGGGTGATTGGATATTGACGATCAAGCATTGAAGGATACCTTTTTAAGTGGATGCTCTGAGTTGTTGAAAGCTTAAAAATAGAGCAGAGTTATATCGAATGATACCTGCCAGACAGATAAAAATAAAGGAGTGGTCACAGTGAATGATTTGATGGAGTATGTTTTCTTTGATTTAAACTTGGCAGAACGTTTTCAAAGCTATTGTGAAGCGTTAGGAGTGGAAACTTCATTGATTTCCGGTGAAACCTATTCAGGAGAGCCTGAATTTACAGTGAGTCTACCGGATACTTTAGATAATTCCATTATCGAGCAGATTGAAGAGGAGTATACAGGGCTCTTATTTGGTGAGCAGGCCTCTATGATTGAAGGTAATGATAATAATGGCGCTATGGCAGACGCTTGTGGCGTTCAAGTACAGATTCAGTCTGGTCAGTTTACTACGGTAGCGATTCATCCAGAAATTATGAATAAGGTTTTGTCCGTATTAAGCGTCAAGGAATTACAAGAATTTTTAGCACAGGTCGCAGAGGATATTGAAAATCCAAAAAAAGGTCCAGTATGTGCAAGGACAGACCTACCCACTATATAGAGTGGTTTCGTAAGAAAGATGGCTGGATATAGAATTTACACAGACTAGTCATAAAAAAATTATATAAGAGAATTCTAATTTTTGGGGTATTTTGACTTGCAGTCATTACCTATTAAATTTATCATTACCAATTAGTAATTACTGCATGGCCTGAACAACGGTCGAAAAGGGTTCAGGCTATTGAACCAATTTAAAACTCTTGAATTTGGGGTTTTGCTGAAAAAAGCAAGATCATCAAGGAGCAAAAATGACAGATAAAATCGTAGACAAGGTTGCAGTACAGACTGAAGACAGTCGCAACCAAGGTCGACGCGCCTTTCTAAAAGGTAGCGCGGCCGTAGCTGGTGGAGTGATGTTCACTTCCGCAGCTAACGCAGCAGAAGGAGCTGGCTTCGATCCTAAGAAAGCTGTAGCACCTTATGCTGGGAAAGCAGAATTAACTGACGTCTTACAAGTCAGTGCATCGCGTAAATCTCTAGGTTTCGGTGTTCGTAAGTACCCTTACGGAATGCCTTCTCCTTTTGAGAAAGAAGTTCAGCGTCGTACGCTTGAATGGTTAACTCCAGATTCAATGGCATCTATCACGATGTCTCCAATCCATCAGTTGCACGGTATCATCGTCCCAAACGGTCTTCATTTTGAACGTTTCCACGGTGGTGTGCCAACAATCAATCCTGATGATCACCGTTTAGTCATTCACGGTTTAGTTGAACGTCCTTTGATCTTCACTATGGATGATCTTAAGCGTTTCCCTTCAGTTTCACGTATTCACTTCGTTGAGTGTCCAGCAAACGGCGCACTTGAGTGGAAAGGTGTTCAGTTGAACTCCGTACAGTGGACTCACGGTATGATGTCTTGTGTTGAATACACGGGTGTACGTCTATCTGACCTATTGAAAGAAGCGGGTATCAAGCCAGAAGGTAAGTGGATTATTCCTGAAGGTGCTGATGCCTCTGGTATGTCACGTTCAATACCACTTGAACTAGCGATGGATGATTGTTTCGTTGCATACGCACAGAACGGTGAAGCGTTGCGTCGTGAGCAAGGTTACCCAATTCGTCTAGTTGTTCCTGGTTGTGAAGCTAATATGTGGGTTAAGTACCTACGTCGTATTATGGTTCATGATGTGCCTATACAGCACCGTGAAGAAACGTCTAAGTACACAGAGCTTATGCCTGATGGTACTGCGCAACGTTTCTCATGGTACATGGAAGCTAACTCAGTTATTACTTACCCATCTCCTGACTTCAAAATGCAAGGTCCTGGCAAATACTACATCCGTGGTTTGGCTTGGTCTGGTCGTGGTAAAGTCGCTAACGTTGATATTTCAACTGATGGTGGTAAGAACTGGAAAGAAGCTCACTTCACTTCAGTTGTATTGGACAAAGCTTGGACTCGTTTCGAAATGGAATGGGACTGGGATGGTTCAGAATCATTCTTGATGAGTCGTGTTACAGATGAAACTGGTTATGTTCAGCCCCCAATGCCGCAAATGCGTAACTTGGAAGGTACTAACAACGTTTATCACCGTACAGCGATGGTTACGTGGAGAGTACACGGTTGGAATGATGGTAAAAACGGAGGCATGATTGAAAATGTTCAATACTAAACAAACATTAGTTGCAGCTTCTATTGCAATACTATTCTCTGGTTCAGCACTTGCTATGTCTGGTAATTCAGACGGCGCTGCTGGTGATAAAATCGATGGTAAATATGCGGCAAACTATGCTGAAATTATCAAAAAAGCTGATGGTGAATACCTAGATAAAGCGGTTATCGAAGCAATCTTGGGTGCTGATGCAGCCCACGGTCGTGACGGATTAGTAGGTAAGCTGGATCCAGCAAACCCATACTCTTTCGAAGTTGATGACAGCATTGATGGTGGTAACCACGGTAACGCACAGTGTAAGATTCCTGCTGCATTCACTGAAGTTCACGACAGCGCTGATAAGCACTACCACAACGATTCTTCATTCGTTGCTAAAGGTTTTGGTACACCTATCGCTGAAGCTGCTTTAAGTAAATGGAATATCACAGTAGATGGTGATGGTAAAGGTTTACCAGCACCTGACGTAGGGATGACCATTGAAGAAGGTGGTCAGGTTTACGTTCAGTTCTGTGGCATGTGTCACGGTGATTTTGGTGAAGGCGCTAAGGGTTATTTAGCTCTAGCAGTTGATCAAAATCTAGTAACGTCTGGCTTCACTGATCCAGCACCTATGAAATCTGTTGGTAACTACTGGCCTTATGCGACAACAATCTTTGATTATATCCGTCGTACTATGCCTTTCTGGACGCCAAACGCTTCATATATCGGAGATGCTGGTTACCTAGGGATGACTGGTTATATTCTTCAGTCTAACTACATCAAGATTGATGATGAAGGCAATGAGCTAGAGTATGATACTTTCTTCAACTCTGAAATGCTGATGAAGATGAACAAGTATATGCCTAACCAAGGTAACTTCTTCTGTGATCACCGTCCAGTTATCCATAACGAACGTTGTATGACTAACTGTCCTGATGCGCAAGTTGGTGGTAACGGGTCAGGTGATCCTACTCAGTTCCGTCAAGCACGTAAATTACCTGATGGAACGCCGCAGTATAACGTTCCTCAGCGTTTGCACGAAGCACCTCCTGGTGTTGGTCACACTGGTATGTAGTTTATAGTGTTTGAATGACTGCTAAGCAGTCGTTTAACACACAAACTGCGTGATCTTAAAACCCCGTTATGATTTTCATAGCGGGGTTTTTTTATGTCTTAAATTTGATAAATCCCCTTTTAAATCCTATGGTTAATCCATTAATAACCTAATAAATAATTGAATTCTAATATTAAAACAGGGTAGAATAGCGTTATTCCCGCCAGGATATAACGCTTGGCAAAACTTAATAATGGTTGTCCTATGAGAAATGAATTAATTGACCCCTTTATGCGAAAAATCAACTACCTTCGAGTTTCGGTAACGGATAAATGTAACTATAGATGTGATTACTGTATGCCTGAGCAAGGTGTTCATCCTGAAGGCCGACACACTGAATATCTTTCTTATGATGAACTTGCGCGCATTATTAAAGCGTTTGTCGATCTAGGGGTCGCTAAGGTGCGTTTGACGGGTGGAGAGCCTTTAGTTCGTAAAAAGCTCTCAACCCTAGTAGAAAAAATAAGCCGTTTTGAAGGGCTGGAAGACATTGCGCTTTCTACCAATGCACATCACTTAGCCCGTGAAGCTGATGCTTTGCATAAAGCCGGTGTGAGCCGTATTAATGTTTCTATTGATTCTTTACAGCCCAAGCGTTTTAATTATATAACCCGCGGTGGCGATTTAGAGAAGGTATTGGCGGGGGTTGATAAGGCATTAGAGATCGGCATGACACCTGTTAAGTTCAATATGGTTGTTATGCAAGGCACTAACGATGACGAGATTGAAGCAATGGTTGATTTCGGGTTAGAAAAAGGGGTCGAAGTACGTTTTATCGAAACCATGCCGATTGGGCCTGCAGGCGTGAGTATGATGAATCAGCACTATTCTGCGGATAAAATCTTAGCGCGCATTAAAAAGCATGTTGGCAAAGATTTAATTCCTTCCTCAGGTAAAAGTCACGATGGACCTGCTCGTAACTTCGTTATTGGAGATACGGGCACGCGTATTGGGGTTATCTCAGCGGTATCTGACCACTTTTGCGCAAGCTGTAACCGGGTACGTTTAACGGCTAAGGGTGTTTTGGCACTCTGTTTAGGTCAGGAAGATTCTGTGGATTTACGTACTCCATTACGCGAAGGAATTACTGACGAAGGGCTGCAACAGATGATTATAGATGCGCTACTTAATAAACCGGAAAAACATTTCTTTAATGAGAATGTTCACAATATTGAGTTCAGACAGATGGTCGAATTGGGGGGCTAAAGCCCGATTGCTTCAGTCAACCGTTATTTAGTTTTGTAAAAAATGGATTTAGTGAAAGGAAAATTAGATGGTTAATATCTTATACTTTGCGAGTTTTAGAGAAGTGCTGGGGCAGGCAGATGAACAGTTGCCTGCACAACACCCTACCGTTGGTGCACTGATTTCACAGTTAGCACTGCGTGGTGACCAATGGAAGCAAGCTTTGCTTGAAAATGCTAATTTACAGATAGCGGTGAATCATGATATTGCTTCACGTGAAACAGCTATAAAAGCCGGCGATGAGGTTGCCTTTTTCCCTCCTGTTACAGGCGGCTAAAGACGATGTCTAATTCAATAGAGTTGTATCCGTTTATTAAAATTCAGCAAGCCGATTTTGATCTAACGACCGAAAATGCGAGGCTTCGCGCCGGCCATAAAGATATTGGCGCGGTGGTCTCTTTTGTGGGTACCGTGCGTGATATCAATGAAGGCGATGAAGTCGCTATTCTGGAGTTGGAACATTACCCTGGCATGACTGAAAAAGCGCTTGAAAAAATTCGCTTAGAAGCGCATGATCGTTGGTCATTGGAAGCAAGTTTAATTATTCACAGAATTGGCAAGATGTATCCAGCCGATCAAATCGTGATGGTAGCTGTTGCCAGTCGTCATCGTGAGAATGCCTTTCATGCCGCGCATTTCATTATGGATTATCTGAAAACCAATGCCCCTTTCTGGAAAAAGGAAACTTTACCCGATGGTGACGTCCGCTGGGTTGATTCGCGCGTTAGTGATAAAGAAGCAGAAGCCCGTTGGGCCGTTTAGAAAAAGGTCCGAATAATATTGTCTACCCGCGTTTGCGGGTATTTTTTTAAGAGAGCATATGAAAACATTTGATGAAGCATTACATTATTTACTTAGCCAGGTTAAGCCGACATATAAGAGTGAAGTTGTTGCAATTAACCAAGCCCACGGACGTATCTTAGCCAAACCCATTATCTCTGATGTCAACGTGCCTCCTCATAACAATAGTATGATGGATGGCTATGCAGTGCACAGTTATGACCTCGAGCATAAAGGCGCTTTGACTTTGAGTCAGCGCATTCCCGCTGGTAGTATGCCTACGCCACTAAAAGCAGGTACAGTCGCACGAATCTTTACCGGAGCCGTCATTCCAGAAGGGGCGAATTTGGTTGTTATGCAGGAAGAGACTGAGTCAGTGGGTGATCATCAGGTTAGTATCAAGCCAGTAGGTCACATTAAAGGTCAGAATATCCGTTTAGTAGGAGAAGATATTGCCATAAACGATGAAATTCTAAAGGTTGGTCATAAATTACGTGGTCAGGATTTGGGTTTGATAGCATCGATCGGAATTTCAGAAGTTGAGGTTTATCTGCCGCTCAAAATTGCCACCTTTACGACCGGTGACGAACTGCAAGAACCGGGAGAAAAGGCTAAAACAGGCATGATCTATAATGCAAACCGTTATGTGTTAGCGGGCATGATTCCTAGTTTGGGTTTTGAATTGATCGATCTGGGCCGCGTCCAAGACAGTCTTGAAGCCACTGTCGAAGCCATGATAGAGGCCGCGAGTGTCGCGGATGTCGTGATTACCACTGGAGGCGTTTCTGTCGGGGAAGAAGACCATATTAAGCCGGCGATTGAACAATTGGGCTCTCTGGATATGTGGAAAGTCAAAATGAAGCCCGGTAAACCACTTGCCTTTGGCGATATTCACGGCACGCCGTTTATAGGTTTGCCAGGCAATCCTGTATCGGCTTTTGCGACCTTTAACCTGTTTGCACGTCCATATCTATTAAAGATGCAGGGTGCTTTAGCGATTAAAGCAAAGCCTCTCTGGTTAGAAGCGGATTTCGAGTGGACTAAAGCTGCTTTTAGACGAGAGTTTGCCCGTGCAAAGCTGGTTAATAAAAACCAAAAAACCTATGTTGATATCTATCATAATCAAGGTTCTGGCGTTTTGACTTCCGCAGTATGGGCAGAAGGTTTTGTGGTCATTCCTGAAGACACAAAAATCAACAAAGGCGACAAGGTCGCATTCTATCCATTTCATCCAATCAATGAGTAATTTATGACAACTGAAAATCCTTTATCGCACTTAGATTCAAAAGGCCAAGCTCGTATGGTTGATGTCAGTGCCAAAGAGCATACCGAGCGTGAAGCGCGTGCAATGGCGGTGATTCGGATGTTGCCTGAAACATTACAGTTGATTGTCGAAGGTAAGCATAAGAAAGGCGATGTCATGGCAACAGCACGTATTGCGGGGATTATGGCCGCTAAACGTACACCAGATATTATTCCTATGTGTCATCCCTTAATGCTGACATCTGTCAAAGTTGAGCTTGTTCCAAACTTGCAAAATAACAGTGTTGAGATTGTCGCTATCTGCAAATTAGTTGGGCAAACGGGCGTTGAGATGGAGGCGTTAATGGCCGCATCCGCAGCCGCTTTAACCCTTTACGATATGTGTAAAGCGGTCGATAAAGGCATGATTATTGACCAAGTACAGCTGCTAGAGAAAAAGGGTGGCAAGTCAGGACATTGGGTTCGTCAGGGCAATGAAGTTTAAAGTAATGCCTTGTTTTTCAGATGAGTGAAACGTGCACAAATCAAACTGACCAGGCCTGGTCAGTTTACCTTTTACGTTGTGCCGACAATACTCTGTATTGTGGTATTACGACCAATCTCCAGAAACGCCTCAGACAACACAATGGTGAGTTAGTGGGTGGTGCAAAATACACCAAAATACGCCAACCTTGTGAGTTGGTCTATTCAGAACCTGCAGATAATAGAAGTCACGCAACCCAGAAAGAGTACGCGATTAAGCAACTTTCAAAAGTAGCTAAAGAGTGTCTAATCAGTCGTTAATCACGCATAACCGTTCCAAGTTGGCATCAATATAGATTTAATCTGTTGTTTTTATTCGTCTTTTAGTTGAAAATGGGTAGTATCACTAGAGGAGTGAGTATGCTGCCGAGTTCCGCCGAACAATTAAGACGCTCAATGACCTATCGTTATTTGCTGGCTTTAAGTATCATTGGGATACTGTCAACAGCTGCATTTTACAGCCTAATGACTGTCCTAGAGGATTCTGACAATACTGCTTTAACGATCAATATGGCAGGAAAACAGCGGGTGTTGACGCAACAGATCGCCTTGGATATCCATAAGATTCATAGTGGACAACTACATCCCCTTGATTCGATTAAAGGAAGTTCCGTAGCGAACCGTGCATCCTTAATCGTCAATATTCAAGAGATGGCTCTCGCCAACCAAAAGCTATCCAGCGGAACTCTTTCAGAGTCCATTCAGAATGCTCCTTCGCCAGTACTTCATAAAATGTATTTTGGAGAGATGGATTTAGCCCAGCGAGTAACGGATTATTTATTGACGGCAAAGAGTATGCTTGCAAGCGCATCTCCGAATGAGAGCTTTACCATACTTAATAAAATTGATGAGTTATCAAGCTCCTTATTACTCGATTTGAAAAAAGTAGTCAGTCAATATCAACAGGAAGGAGAGCAGAAGCTTGAACGTCCAAAATTATTGAGTTTTTTAATTTGGATAATAACGGTCTTGATTCTTCTTTTGGATATAGCGTTTATTTTCAGGCCGATGGTTTCACAGATAATAGCCTCTAAAGAAGCAGAGAAAAAGGTACATAAAAACTTGAATGATCTGTTTGAAGAGCGGACTCTTAAGTTGCAAGAAGCTAATCATAAGCTTGAGTTGCTGGCGCAGCTTGACCCTTTAACCGGTTTAAAAAATCGTTTATCGTTAGAAGATGATATTGAGGGGTTGCTTGTGGGTTACCAGGACCATGGCGCACCTTTTGCCGTTGTTATGTTGGATGTTGATTGGTTTAAACAGGTCAATGATGATCATGGACATGCTGCAGGTGATTATGTATTGACTGAGTTAGCCAAAATCTTATCTAACCAGGTCAGAGAGTCTGATGAAATCTATCGTGCAGGTGGTGAAGAGTTTGTACTGGTCTTTAATCGTATTAGTTTAAGTTATGCTCTAGATTTGATTGAAGATTTATGTGAATCCATTGCCAGCCATGTTTTTTCATTTCAGGATTCCACTCCAATAATGATTACGGTTAGTTGCGGTATTTATCACACAGATCACCCGCCGGTAAGCAGCGTTAAAGAATGTTTAAACAAAGCCGATGAGGCTATGTATCAATCGAAGCAAGATGGCCGTAATTGCGTTACAGAAGTTAATTCGAATAAAATGACGTAATATTGTAATGTTTAACTCTGCAAGTTTTCATCAAGAAGATCGCATTGTCATTCATTTTTTGGTGGAAAATTAATATACATTTATAAGTTAAGCAGGCAAAATTTTGAGGTCTGTTGTTTTGAAAATAAAAACCATCGCTATTTCAAAATAGGAATTTAATCTCTTTGTGGTTCCATTGTTTATTTAAGAGGAGGCTGTCTGGAAGAACAACTCTTGATATTCAAAGTTAACGCGCAATCTTTTAGGCAAAAAAAATCCCCTAATACTGAACCTGAAAGCCAGGGGTATTAGGGGAGTTTTTATAATTGGAATGAGTATCTCATTCCAAGTTATTAGCTACGACGTGGAGATGGTGTACGGCGTGGCTTACCTTTGTCCTTGTCAGAACCGGTAGATTTATTGCGAGAAAGGCGCTTACGAGGTTCAGCACTGCCGCCTGCAGATCCGCCACTCGCTTCACTCAGCTTCAACTGTTGACCACATACCCATGCCTTAACTAAATCATCTTTAGCCGCTTTTGGCATATCAGAAGGCAGGTCAACTGTACTGAAAGTGTCTTCAATGTTTAACTGACGAATGAATTCGCTGTCTAAATTAGCTTCATTAGCAATACAGCCAACGATGTTACCAGGACGTACGCCATGCTGATTACCCACTTCAATACGGAAGCGTGTCATCCCTTCATCAGGGGTTGCAGAGCGATCACGACGTGGTTTGCGTTCAGAACGTTCGCTACGGCCACCGCGTTCAGGACGTTCATTACGACCACCACGATCGTTTCTGTCACCAGAATTACGTTCAGAACGTTCTTCACGTTGCGGTTTTTCTGACATGAAGAATGGAATATCACCTTGTAATAGACGCGCTAAACCGGCTGCAATCTCTACGGCAGGCATGTTTTGCTCACTCTCAAGCTGCTCAATCATCTGCTGATAAAACGCAGTATCGTCTTGCATAGTAGCTTCAACAATACGTGCCTTGAAACGATCTACACGACTTTCATTGATATCTTGCGTTGAAGGCAAGTGCATTTCAGGAATCTTGCTCTTAGTCGTTCTTTCGATAGAGCTTAATAAACGCTTCTCACGTGGTGTGACGAACAGAATCGCAGTACCAGAACGACCGGCACGACCTGTACGACCAATACGGTGAACATATGATTCGTTATCTTGTGGAATGTCGTAGTTAAATACGTGACTGATACGCGGTACATCTAAACCACGAGCAACTACGTCAGTTGCTACTAAGATATCAATCTTGCCTTTTTTGATGTTATCTACAATGCGCTCACGTTGGTTCTGTGCAATATCACCGTTTAAGGCTGCAACAGCATAACCACGCGCTTCTAGTCTTTCGGCTAAATCAACCGTGGCAGTTTTTGTACGTACGAAGATGATAGAACCATCTAACGTCTCTTCCGCTTCGAGGATGCGCGTTAACGCATCTAGTTTGTGACCACCACTGACCATTAGGTATTTCTGGTCAATCGTGATTGCAGTAGCCGTTGTAGACTTAATAAGGACTTCAACTGGGTCATTCAAATAACGAGTCGCAATACGGTGAACTTCTTTCGGCATAGTGGCCGAGAAGAGAGCGATTTGACGCGTCTTAGGCGTTTGCTCAAGAATCCACTCAACATCGTCGATGAATCCCATACGAAGCATTTCATCGGCTTCATCTAGGATCATCATCTTTAAGCCGCCTAGCTTTAAAGTGCCTTTACGGATGTGATCCATAACACGGCCTGGCGTTCCGACAACGACGTGAACACCGCGTGATAAGGCGCGAATTTGCGTACCGTAATCAGCGCCACCGTAAATAGGTAGTACATGGAAACCTTTCATGTGCTTAGCGAAGCCTTGGAAGGCTTCAGCAACCTGAATCGCTAATTCGCGAGTCGGTGCTAAGACTAATATTTGAGGGTCTTTTTGCTTGAAGTCAGCATTAGATAAAGCAGGTAAAGCAAACGCGGCTGTTTTACCAGTACCTGTTTGTGCCGTACCTAGGATATCTCTACCTTCTAAAAGTGCAGGAATCGCTTTGGCTTGGATTGGAGACGGAGTTTCATAACCGATATCGGTTATGGCTTTTAATACGTCTTCGGAAAGTTTCAGATCTTTGAAGGTTACTTCAACAGTCATCAGGTTGGTCCTTTTTCTCATTGTGAGAAATAAAATGCCCTGAATAAATAAGCGTCTTTTCGACTGAATAGAAAACCAAAACAAACACGCACAATGTAAGACAGCGGCGTTTTGTCGATTTTAAATAAAGTTTAACGAAAGAATAGAGTCGTTATTCTGGGGCAAATTGCGTCTAATAGAGCACCTTTGCATCAGAATAATCAGATGGCGTTATCATTTAAGATAAGCGTTGGGCAAGTGGCTCTGCGAAGCATGATTTGTTATGTCTTAGACATAAGCTTATTTTATATATAAATAAGTGCAAATCATTGCGAGTGCCGGATTATAGTAAAACTTTAATGATTTTGCAAGCTTACACCTGTTTTTAAATGAATTTCAGAACAAAAAACAGATTGACCAGGCCTGGTAAGCTAGTTTAAAACGGCTTTAATTTCGATTTAAAAGTGCAAATAGTTGGTTTTTAAGAGGAGGTTTCTATGAAAAACCCGGAACAGACGACTGGTTCAATGACTCTGCATAACAAAGAGTCCGTTAGTACTCTGAAAAGTGAAAAGGTGCTAACCAATTCGCGTCCGCCACAGCATATTATAGATAAATGAATCAGGCCATTATAACGGTCGCTAAAGTCAGTAAACCCCCAGGCGCGTTGGAGGATGATCTCTATCGTGAACTATTTGAGTAGAAAGCAGGAGTGACTCTAAGGAGTATTAGGTTTGTTTGATCTTAGCAGAGTTGCCTAAGAATTTTTCTTCAAACTCTGCTGCGGGAATGGGTTTGCTATAGAGGTAGCCCTGGATCAGAACCTCAGGTGCGGTTTCTCGTAGGAACGCGGCTTGGCTCTCAAGCTCAACGCCTTCGGCGACTACGGTTAGATTTTTGTTGTGGGCTAATTTCAGAATAGAATCCACTATCGCCACATCATTTTCATTGTCCGGAATATGTCGAATGAAACTCTGATCGATTTTGAGTTCATGAATTGGTAACTGTTGCAGGTAACTTAGTGAAGAGTAACCTGTACCGAAATCGTCAATTGAAATGTGGAACCCTAAGCTGACTAGGTGCTGAATTTTTTGCAGTGCCAAGTTGGTATTACGGATCAAAACGCCTTCGGTCAATTCTAGGGTGATGTGTTTTGGATTAACCTGGGTAAATTTAATCAAACCAATCACCAGTTCAACAAAGCTCTGCTCGTGAAATTGAATGGGGCTAATATTGATTGATATCCGAAACGCACCGTACGTTTCATTCCAATACTTAGTCTGAATAAAGGCTTTGTGCATGACCCATAAGCCGATTTTAATAATTTGTCGACCCTCTTCAGCCACGGGAATAAACTGGCCTGGTGGCACAAGTCCGAGTACTGGATGGAACCATCGAAGCAAGGTTTCGGCCGAAACGGTATTACCTTTTACGTCGACTTGGGGTTGAAAGTAGAGTTCAAATTCTTTGTCCAGTTCAGAGTGGTTTAAGGCTTGTAGCATTTCCATGCGTTCCTGTGCAATTTCGCAAAGGCGTTCCTCAAACTGATAAATGTGATTACCGCCAAAACTTTTTGCTTCATGCATCGCCATATTGGTATAACGAATTAATTCATCACAATGGGCATCAACGGTCGGTTGGTTATAAAGGTACAAGCCTATACTGGCGGTGCAGTGTAAAGAACGGTTTTTTATGGTGTAACGATCATCAATTGCTTCTTGTGCTTTATAAGCGAGGTTTAGGAGCTGGGTGTGGGCTTCTTCTTGATCTTGGCTAATCTCTTTGACCAGAATTGCAAATTCGTCTCCCTCTAAGCGGGCAACGAGATTGTCTGGCCCCGCGAGTTTCGTCAATTTTTGGGAAACTAAAATTAATAGCTGATCGCCAATCTCAAGACCTAATGTATCATTAAGCATTCTGAAGCTATCTAAATCCAATAAGATTAAGCCCGAATAACTTTGTGATACCGGATAGTGCTCTAAAGTAGTTTCAATCTGATTGTGTAATAAAGTACGATTCGCCAGACCGGTTAGGTTGTCATAATAAGCTAGGCGCTTAATTTCATCATTGGCTTGACGGATATCAGTAATGTCTTGTAATACAGCAATGAAATGTTCAATATTTCGATTGTAATCCGTCAACATGGATAAGCTAAGGACCGCATGGTATTCAACATTACTGGAAGGTGTTAGCTGGACTTCACCATTCCAACAGCCGTTTTCTAACAGGGCTTTCATAACAGAACCAAACGGTACTCTAAAAACGACTTGGTTTTGCAACCATTCGATATAGGTGGTTTTTTTAAGCTCGTCAAGATTTAAACCAGTGTATGCGGAAAAGGCGTAGTTAGGCTGGGTAATGTAACCATGCGCATCGGTAATGAACTGTCCTGCATTACTGGCTTCCATTAGGCGGATTTGTGCTTCTGCTTGAATCTGTAAGGATTGGTCCTGAATCAGAAGTAATAGATTATGTCCCTCATCCTCGGTCGATTGAATCACCACAGCTGAAATTAATACAGGTACTAGCGTGCATTTATCTTTAGATAAAGCGGGAATTCGTAACCATAATAGAGGGCTCGTGCCGTCACTCTCAGTGAGGGTATCAAGCTGTTGTAGGCACCAGCTCTTTAAATCAAAACGTAGGCGATTTTGTTTTTGTGCATAGGCTTGGATTTGCGAGAACGGACAAAAAGAAAATTCGTTTTCTTCAAGGAAAGTCTTTCCAGTTTGATTAACTAGTAGAGGGGTTAATTGCGCGGTCAGCAAAAATAGACCATCATTGAACTGGTCTACAATTTGTTGTTTTTGTACCCAGTGAGCCTGTTTTAATTGGCCAATCAGGTCAATTGCTTCAGTCTTGAGTAGCGCTTCTCGCATAAGAAAATGACAATGCTTAGTTTATTGAAATATCCATTTATCATACACAAAAATACCAGTGATAAAAGAGCGAAATTATCAAATAAGAACGGTTATGCAATAATATTCAGAATTCATCTCGTTAAGGTGCGTCAAGATGCGTATCTTGGCGAGTGTTATTGCTGTTGCGATAGGCTGAGGCGATTGATTAAAGGGTTGTAGGGGTTGTTTTTTTGGCTAAAGTAAAATTATTTCGAGCGATGTCTGAGATGAAATGTCTCTGTTTTATTCGGCAGGGTTTTTAAGAATCTGGGTTTAGGAACTTTTTTTCAAAGACTTCAGCTTCAATAGGACGGCTATAGAAAAAGCCCTGAATCAGAATGTTATCGGGTTGTTTGCGCAAAAAGTCAACTTGTTGTTGAGTCTCGACTCCTTCAGCAACGATGGTTAGATTTTTAGTTTGTGCGAGGCGGATAATGGATTCAACAATTGCAATATCTTCTTTACTCTCCGGAACACGAAAAATGAAGCTTTTATCAATTTTCAATTCATGGATTGGCAGTCGCTGTAAGTAGCTTAAAGACGAGTAACCTGTTCCAAAATCATCAATGGATATTTTAAACCCCAGTCGGTCGAGTTTTTCAATCTTATTGAGCGCACTTTCGGTATCTGAAATTAGGACACCCTCTGTCAGCTCAAGAGTAATATTGCTCGGGTTAACATCGGTGTGATTCAATAGCTCACGAATGTGTTTTACAAACTCGGCTTCGTGAAACTGAATGGGACTTATATTAATGGAAAGGTTAAAGTTAGGATGGGTTGCGGTCCATTTTTTAATCTGCATAAAGGCATGATAAAGTACCCAGGCACCCACCTTAAGAATTTGTCTACTCTCTTCGGCGATCGCGATAAATTTATTGGGCGGGACAAAACCGAGCGTAGGATGCTTCCAGCGGATGAGAGTTTCTGCCCCGTGCGTGACATCCCCTTTGCCGATTTGTGCTTGATAATAAAGTTGTAACTGAGAGTCTAACTCCGGTGAGTTTAAGTCAATTTCAAGCTGGCGGCGATGGGTAATATCTTCAGATAAAGTAGGTTCATAAATATAAATTTTTTCATTGGCTTTAAGGTTTTTAGCTTCAGACATCGCTAAATCTGCACTGTTCAGTAGAGTGTCTGCGTTATCATCCTCAGAAAAAGGATAGACGATCATTCCTATACGAACAGAGCTATGCAGGCTTAGCTCACCTACCAGGTAGTGTTGATTGAGTTTATTGGATATCTTATGTGCCAATTTCAGAGCATTACGAGTGGCGCTTTCGGTGTCGGTTGCTCTGTCCTGGCTAATCACGGCAAATTCATCGCCGCCAACACGTGCTAAAGCATCGCCTTTGCGGAGCAATTTTTTAAGCGATAAGGCCGTTTGAGTGAGTAATTGATCCCCCGTCTTTCGGCCAAATGCATTATTAATGCTCTTAAAACGTTCTAGGTTTATATACAAAATGGCAGAATAGTTTTTATAGCGCTGATGGTTTTTAAGGGCGTTGGATATCAATTCTTTAGCGAGCTTGCGGTTCGCCAGGCCGGTAAGACTGTCATAAAAAGCCATCTGTTGAAGTTGCGCTTGCGCTTCTTTTATATCAGTAATATTTTGTAACGTGACGATATAGTGTTCGATATTGAAGTCATCATCGGCAATCATTGAGATGGTTAATATAGCGTGGAAAGTTAAGTCGGGGCTGGGGTGTAATTCTACTTCACCACTCCAAAATTTAGTTTCGAGCAGGGTTCTTAATAAGCCTGTAGTGTCACTGTTAAGGGTTATTTGCAGGTCGAGCCAATGCATCAGGGTCATTTTTTGCAGTTGCTCAGCACTCAGGCCACTCATCTCTATGAAGCTCTCATTGGGATGAATGATGTATCCCTTTTCATTCGCAATAAATTGACCGTTAAAGTTATTGAAAGCGGTTTGCATTAAGCGTTTTTGTTCGTCTGCATGTGCGCGTAGAGTTCGATCATAAATGCTTAAAAGTAGGCTTTTAATTTTGCCTTTTTTACTGAAAAGTATCTTGCCATGCAAGTACCGCGGATGGGCCTTTAAGGTGGTTGGGTTTCTGTACCAAATATTCAGTTCCGCGGGTTCTTCAGAGGGGGTTTCTATAATGGCTTTTAGCCATTTTTCGAGCTTAAAAGGGATTGTGCACTTTTTGTTTTTGAAAAGCGTTAATCTACCCAAAAATTCTTGGACGCGACTATTGCAGGCCAATAATTTGTTTGCTTGCTCATTAATAAATTGAATTTTTAGATCTGGCTTGAAGACAATAATGCCATTTTCGATAGCATTAATAATTTCCCGCTCGTCGCGTAAGTGTCAGATCTTCTCTTCAAGTTGAGTTATCTCTGGGGTTGAACTCATGAAAGTAATAAATGCCTAATCTAAAATCAATTAATGGGTTTGCAGCGAAACTTGGCGCATCTCGTGCACGCCTAATTTAAGAGCTTATTTAATGGCAGGGTTACCCGCCTAATCAATCGCAGCATAACGATCTCTAAACGATATTAGGCGATTGTAAGATATGACGCAAGGGTAATTTTTTGCATCGTCTTCTAAAAAGGCTTAATAAATAAGGTTAGGTAGCCAAGTAACGAGTCCTGGCCAAATGGCAATCATCGTCAATACGCTTAATTGGATAATAATAAAAGGAATAACGCCTTTGTATATATCCGAAGTTTTTAGTCCTGGCGGCGCTACACCTTTTAGATAGAAAAGAGCAAAACCAAACGGGGGGGTTAAAAAAGCCGTTTGTAAATTAATTGCAATCATTATACCTAACCAGACTGGATCGACGCCCATCATCAATAAAATGGGTGCAACGACTGGCACGACAATGTATGTGATCTCTATAAAGTCTAGAAAAAACCCTAAAACAAACAACAATGCCATCACGATCAACATCGCGGTAAAGACACCGCCAGGTAGATCGGTCAGTAGATCGGTAATCAGATCATCGCCGCCAAGGCCTCTAAAGACCAATGAGAAAAATGCCGCTCCAATGAAAATCAAGAAGATCATGCTGGTGACTTGCAGGGTATTATGCATTACTGCATTGAGTCTGCTGATGGACAGTTGGCGATTGAGACCAGCGAGTAATAAAGCGCCTAAAGCCCCAAGAGATGCGGCCTCGGTTGGTGTCGCAAAGCCACCAAGAATAGAGCCCAATACCAATAAAATCAAAGCCAGTGGTGGAATCATGCTTTTGATGACGCGTAGAAGTAGTCCTGGCGCAACTGGTTGACCGACATTGTTCGGAATCAGATCTGGACGAGTCATTGCTTTATAAAAGACATACAGCATATATAAAACAACCAACAACATTCCCGGTATCAAAGCACCAATAAATAGGTCTCCAACTGAAAGCGCTTCAGGCGAGAAGATGCCTTGATTCAACTGTGCTTGTTGATAAGAGGATGATAAAACGTCTCCCAGTAGAATCAGTACAATGGAAGGTGGAATGATTTGCCCTAAGGTGCCCGATGCGCAAATCGTGCCGCTGGCAATTTTAGGGCAGTAACCCTGCTTTAGCATGGTTGGTAAGGCGAGTAATCCCATGGTGACGACCGTTGCACCAACAATTCCCGTGCTGGCCGCTAATAACATTCCGACCAAAATAACGGCGATGCCTAAGCCACCCTTAATGCCGCGCATGACCTCATCCATAGTTTTTAGCAAATTTTCAGCGATTTTAGACTGTTCCAACACTATGCCCATAAAGACAAATAGCGGTACGGCGATGAGAGTTTGATTACTCATAATGCTAAAGATGCGGTTAGGGATACTCTGCAAAAAGGCCATGTCGAAGGCGCCAAATAGATTGGCCGTCAGAGCAAATAGCAAAGAAGCGCCGGCTAAGGTAAAGGCTACTGGAAAGCCTGCTAATAGGAAGATGAAAATGACGGCGAATAAGACAAGTGCTAACCATTCCATTAGAGTTTTCCTTCCATATTGTCAGCGCTCTCTTGGGTAATCGAATAGTTTGGCGCAAACAGCTTTAACCCAGACTGACATGCAACCGAAATGGCTTGAGAAATCACTAAAACGGCCATAATTATGATTAAGCTTTTTAAAAGGTAGAGATAAGCGATTCCACCCGTTTCAGCCGAACCTTCTTGAATTTGCCAACTAATCGCAACGTAGTCCCAGCCAGCCCAAATAATAAAAGCCATGGCCGGTAAGGTGAACAGTAGCGTGCCTAGTAAATTAACCCAAGCTTTTCTACGATCCGAATAGTTTGCATAAAAAACATCTACACGCACGTGTTTATCGAGTTGATAGGTATAAGCAATGCCCAACATAAATAAGAAGGCATGGTTGTACATGACGCTTTGTTGCAGGGCGATAGAGCCAGTATCAAAGCCATAACGGAGGATGACAACCAATGCGGCAATGAGCACCAAAGAGAGGTTCCCCCAGGCAATTACTTGGCCTAAACGATTTTGTAGTGAGTTTTGATGGCGAACAAAGGAGGCTAAAAAAGCGGCCAAAGAATTGGGATGTGACATATTGATGTTTTTTATGTGCTTAAGGATAATGTAAGCATTTTAACGATTTTGACAGAAGAAGGGCATGTTTATCAAAATTGGATTTGTGAACGTGTTGTTAAACAACCAGGCCTGGTTGAAACTCATAATCAAAAGAACGCCCTTTAAAAGAGGGCGTTGTAGTGGCGAATTACTCTAATCCCAAGAAGACATCGTAAATAACACGAGTTCTGACATTCATGATCATAACATCGCCTCCGACGACGATGCGGATATAGTCTGCTGGCAGTCTCGGTAAACGACTTTCTAAGTGGGACGGTAAGCGACTATAAGGCACGTTATGAGGCAACACTTGATGGCGTTGGTAGCGATGTGAATATCTTTTTCTGTGGCCAGGTGGCCCCTGTCTGTTATAAGGGCGATTATAAAGATAATAACCTTTGATTCGACTGCGATCACTGTCACTGAAATACAAACTGGTAGAAATTCCAGGCGAATGGGTTCTGACGCCCACCGATTGTGTTGTAAAACAGCCATTGAGCAGTAAGGAGGCGCTTACCAGCGCCAGTAATAGGACTTTTTTTGACATGATAAAATTCCTCTTTGATTGTGAATGAGTTCAGACTACCACTAAATACAATTCAATAACTTGAACTAAATCAAGTAATAAGACGTTATTGTCTGTTTTCGCCAAAAACCTTACTAAAGCAGTCCCCGAATAATCTCATGCACAGGCTGACAGGGTACTGCCTAATAAACCGAATAAAGCGCAGGTTGAGATTACTTTTAACATGATTAAATCCTCTTGAATCACTTTACTCAGGGACTAGATTACGCCGATGAGCTGCTAACAGATTCAATAAACCTATGAATGATTCTGTCCTGAGTCTGAAGCCATAGTCAGACTTTTGGTTTTGAACCTAATTGTTGATATAGGGTTTTGTAATAATCAGTAAGTGGCATTGAATTGAATCGCCAACTTTAATTTTGGGTAGAATGGCCTCATTGTTTTTGTAAAAACCTTTCCCTTAACAGAATGTTGTGTTGTCCAACTCTATGTCCAATTTAAAAATCGCCAAAGTGGCCGTCCCTGGCCCATTTTTATTTCCACTAGACTATCTGCTTGAGCCTGCTCAGGACTTACTCTCAGAAGGTGAATCCACTCAAGTGGCGGTCGTCGGTGGGCGCGTTTGGGTACCGTTTAGAAATAAAAAAATTGTCGGCTTGGTGATGGCGATAACAGAGAGTGCCGATTTTGATTTGGCTAAAATTAAACCGATTAGTGAAGCCATTGATTCAGAAGCGCTGTTTTCTACTGAAGATCTCACTCTATTCCAGTGGGCCAGTCAGTATTATCATGAACCGATTGGCGAGGTGATTTCTGCGGCGCTGCCGAAGCGGTTACGTCAAGGAGAGCCGAGCCGTATTCAAGGTGTTGCCCATTGGCAGTTGACCGAACTGGGTAAAACTATTCAACAATCAGATCTTGCCGGTAATGCCAAGCGTCAAAAGTCTGTATTGGCGAGTTTTCACAATGCGAAACACCCTTTATTGAGTTCAACGCATTTGTCGCAAGACTCAGACAACTGGCGACCAGCACTCAATAAGTTTATCGAGTCAGGTTGGGTGGATGAGCATAAAGGGCCTTGTTTACTCGAATCTGATTATCCGCCATCCCCTAATCATATTTTGAATGAAGAACAGCAATTCGCGGTTAAGAGCGTCACAGAGTGGTTGGAAAAAGATAATCCATTTGCCAGTTTTCTGGTGCAGGGGATTACGGGCAGTGGTAAGACCGAAGTTTATCTGGGCATGATTGAAGCCGTTTTGAAACAGGGTAAGCAAGCCTTGGTGCTCGTGCCTGAGATTGGCTTGACACCACAAATGGTGGCGCGTTTTGAAGCTCAGCTGCAAACTCGGGTTGCCACCCTGCATTCTGGTTTAAATGATGCGGAACGTCATTGTGCTTGGCATTTGGTACGCACAGGTCAAGTTAAAGTTCTTTTGGGAACGCGTTCGGCTCTTTTTACACCATTTAAGGCATTAGGGATCTGTATTATAGATGAAGAGCATGATCTCTCCTATAAACAACAAGAAGGTTTCCGTTATTCTGCCAGAGATTTGTTGGTACGCAGGGCTTTCCAAGAAAAAGTACCTGTGGTCATGGGTTCAGCGACACCCTCCTTGGAGAGTCTGCATAATGTCAAAAGCGAACGTTATTTTCATCTCAAGCTGAAACAGCGTGCCGGTAATGCCAAATTGCCTAGTTTAAAATTGCTCGATATTCGCGGCGAAAAAATTCAAGAAGGGGTTTCTCGGAAGTTACAAACGGCCATGACCTCGCACTTGGAGAAAGGCGGGCAAGTCCTGCTGTTTTTGAACCGACGTGGATTTGCCCCTGTTTTAATGTGCCATGAGTGTGGCTGGCAAGCCAGTTGCCCAAGTTGTGACGCCAATATGACTCTGCATACTGGCAAGCTCAATGATTATCTACAGTGCCATCATTGCGGTGAACAAGAACCCGCACCTAAGAGTTGTCCGAGTTGCGAAGGTGAAGAGTTTGTAAAAGTGGGTCAAGGTACGGAGCGGCTAGAAGAGGCCATTACGGATTGGTTTCCAGATAATAGCATCTTACGTATCGACCGTGATACCACCCGTTTAAAAGGCAAAATGGCTGAGTTAACCGGCATTGCGCAACGCGGTGAAGCCGATATTTTGATTGGCACCCAAATGCTCGCCAAAGGTCACCATTTTCCGAATGTTACCTTGGTCGGTATTCTCGATGTTGATCAAGGTCTGTTTAGTGCCGATTACCGAGCACCGGAACGGATGGCGCAATTGATTCTACAAGTTGCTGGGCGTGCTGGACGCGCGGAAAAGCAGGGCGAAGTCTTAATTCAAACGCACCACCCTGATCATCCCTTGCTGATTACTCTGATTCGCGAAGGTTATGATGCTTTTGCTCAGCAAGCTTTAGATGAACGGATTCGCGCCAAATTACCGCCGACCCGCAATCAGATATTGATTCGCGCAGAAGCCTCTAATCCTAATGATGTTATGGCCTTTTTACACTCCCTCAAAGCCGGACTTGAATTGAATCAACAACAGTTCATAACAGAGTCGGGAAAAGCTTCTGATGTCGAATTTTGGGGGCCAGTCGCGGCACCGATGTTACGCCGTCAGGGACGTTATCGCTTTCAGCTACTATTACAATCAGCAGAGCGTGGACAGCTACATCGTGTGTTACGTGAATTAGAGCCGCATATCTATAAAAGTCCTCTAGCGCGCAAAGTGCGTTGGAGCATTGATGTTGATCCGCAAGAGATGATGTAACCAGATACCGTGTTTGATTCTTTAAGTCAAACACACATCTTATATTCTGGATCAAAAGGTTTGCCGCTGTTTAAAACAGCAAACACAATGTGAATTAATTTACGCATGACGGCCGCTTTAATCTTTCCGCTTGCCACGCCTTTAGCCCTTAAACCGTCTGCAATCCTCTTTAATGGCACGTTGTAGGCCATTGCATTAATCGCTGGCATGTACAGGCATTTTCTTAAATTGGCAT
>Ga0314774_1000716_pt1 | contig 24487 bp, 17 predicted proteins | sample MetaGCBIA2018_FD_204515 | JGI IMG/M metagenome (GOLD analysis project Ga0314774, IMG submission 204515) | Cryopeg brine microbial communities from Beaufort Sea near Barrow, Alaska, United States - CBIA 2018 | ecosystem: Environmental > Aquatic > Marine > Coastal | place: USA: Alaska | collected...
TGTAGCTGGCCAAAGTGAGTGCGGTTTCTGCGCGCCAGCTCGGTGAGAAAAGCCAACCGGCGGCAGCCTCGAAACCTTTGCGGGTGGTATCTCCGGCGTTGCGGTAGAAGGTTCGATCATCAGGGCCAGTTAATTCATAGGGAATCAATTCATCCCGAACATCAACCCAAAACAGGGTGAGGTCATAATCGATGCCGTTACTCAGGTCACCGCGCAAACCAAGCTCATGATTAAGAGATTTTTGAGGTTCGGTTTCCGGATTGAGCCCGCCTACTCCAGATGGGTTAGCAAATTCCGAGAAGGTCGGCGTTTCGAAAGCGGTACTGATGTTGGCGTATGCTTGGTGTGAGGGCAGATATCGATAGCTTAAGCCGGTAGAGCCGCTCCATTCCCGGAACGTGCGATTCCCGCTTTGGTTTCCGTCTACGGCAAAATCGTCATCGACCTTAAGGCGAATCCTGTCGAAACGACCACCAATGGATAAGGTCAGTTGGTCTGTAAGGTCCAGGTCGCTTTGAACAAAAGCGCCGAGCGTGGTTGCCGTTTGCAGCTCTTCGGCGGTTAGCCCTTGCAAATTACCGTTAAAACTCATTTCTCGCCGGATGCGTTCATCTTTTTGCCTGCGAGCTTCCAGCCCGGCGACATAACGAAATGGCAGCCCCGCAAGCGCGAAAGACTGACGATAATCGGCACTGGCCCCGAAATAGTCACGGTTATAGTCGATACGGCTTTCGCCGGGGTAGGGCAATGGCATTCACTTAACGAAATAACCTATTCACTTAACAACACCTAACGACCCATGATCTTCAGCTACCCCAGTGGCGAGCGATAGGAATACAAGCTCACGGTATGCGTTAGCTGGCTAGCGACCCAACCGGTAGCACCGTGGGAGCCTGCCTGCAGGCGATCCCTTAGCCGTTACTGCGCTAAAAAATGACAAGATCGCCGGGAGCCCGGCACCTAAGGGACAGCGAGTATAGATCTGCCGCATCAGGGCTGAGTTTTGTGGGTAACCAGGTAACAATACGGCACCAGGCAGCTTTCAACTCAAATAGGGGTGTCGTGTCGCAATAGGTAGCCCATTGCTCAGGGGCTTGGCAGGTTTCGGTGGCTTCCATTTACCGATTGGTTTTCTGGAGGTTCGATCATAGGATCTATTGGGGCGCAGCCGCTGTCGGCACGAAGAGATGCTCGCGACAATATGGTTGATGGTGTTGCACAGCAATCTCGCCTGTTGAAGCAGTAGACCTTCAATATTCCTGGCCACTGTCATCAAGCTATTTTTGAAGTTTGCTCTTATTTCCAGCTTGTCCTCCGTATTGCGCTGGGAGTTAAAGCCGTCTTCGCTATGATTTGAGAAAATTCTCGTTAAGGTGATTAAGGTGAAGTGAGCAAAGAGTTCCTGTTTGACGCCTCGTTCACTTTGGCCATGAAAGTCCTCTATGCTCATCAACTGCTTGGAGATCTTATACAGCTCTTCTATGCCCCAGCGAGAATGATAAACATCCGACAGATCTTCAATGGAGTACGTTTGTTGATCGAGCAACGTGGTGCCTAAGATGTAGGTTGTGCCGGCAATCGTATATTTCACCAAGCGCAAGGGTATCGGTTGGCAATTGCTTTCCGGGTATTTTTCACGGAGTGCGATTTGATTGGCCTTGTTGGGGATAATTTCGACAATTTTGTCGGTTTCACTGCTGGCGATAAACGTATCAACAACTCTGGAGGCCTTTGTTTTTAGCCTAAATACGGGGTGAATGCCGCGCTCTATCTGTTCATAAAGCATGCCGTAGGAAAAATAGCCACGGTCATAAACCACGACATCATTTTCTGACAATAAGGCCAGGTGCGTTAGCGCCACTTTTCGCTCGTCGGCGTGCGATACGAGATCAAAATCCATCGGGATTTTTGATTTCAGCTGGTATAGACAGCTCAGTAGGCCTTGTGGGTAGTGGGCATTGTCCGATGGGATTTTATAGCCCTGGTTGATCAATTGACGCGGTAAATTCATTCTCGAGCCATCGACCGCAAAAATCCGGTGCCCCTTCCACTGATTGTCATCACAGGGCCTGTCGACGTGTTGGAGAATTTCCGCATGCAACGTCTTGAAGATGTTTTCATCCACTTTTGCTCTGGCAGTGCTAAAAGCCGATGCCGCAACAGGGGTGGGCTGCGGTAGTGGTATGCCCAGGGTGCGACACTGATCCCAAAGTTCGGCCATGGTGATGGCGTAGCCTTGTTTGTTTTTTGAGAACACCAACCGAAAGATGAAAAGCATGATCAATAGCGTGTTGAGGACTCGCTGGCGTTTTTGCCACTGTTGGTCAAAATCATTGGCAACGGTCACCACCGTGCCGATAATGTTTTGCCAGAGTTGAACAAACGGATCCGCTGGAGTTAACGGCTTCGACGTGCGGATCAGGGGGTTTTTGCGGGTTTTAGGGGAGGCTTTGGGGCCATTAATCAGTATGGATTTGGCGTTGTTGACCAGCGGGTAGACATAAACGCCTTTGGGGGTTTTCGCCGTCGTATTTTTGCTGGCAACACGCCCCTTCGTTTCACTCAGGTAATGCCAATTCGCAGCGCGGTAGCAGGTGGCATCGAATTTCGTCAGATCGACAAAGGTTTCTAGTAGTACGGGTCTATAGCCGTGGCACGCCTCCCAGTCATCGGCAAGTTGGCGAGATGCCATTGACAGCGCCTTGGAAGCCAAGCATTTCACCTTAACCCACGGGAAGATCAAAAAGCGATTGTTATTGGCCACTAAATCCAACTGTTTCTTATGGCTTTTTTCTTGCCAGCCAATCCATTCATCGCGGGCAGGTAAGGACTTTACGGCATAGGAAAACATCAGGCAGCCTAATTGTCGGCCCTGTTTATCGAGGATAAAATAGCGTAGGTGTGGACCTATGGGACGCCTGTAGCCCAGGTAGTGGTGCCTATCGACATATTCGTTCCATGGGTTAATGGCGTCTTTCTCTGTCACGACTTGCAGGCTAATCGGTGTTAATTGATCCAGCTCGTCGCTGATGATGAGTTGCGCTTCTGTCTGAGCCGTCCAGGTGATCTTTTTTTGCGGACCTCTTTTCTGGGATTCCATCTTTTCCGGCAGGGATAGAATGCCAAGCTTTTCCAGGCTGTCCAGCGCACGCAGGCACGATTGGATTTTGTTTTTTTTCTTGGGTGTGTACCACCGCAGGTGTTCGCAAATGGTATGCGCCAGCTCTCGACGGCTCAGGGTGGAAAAGGTGTTGGCCGTCTCTTGGATGGTGGCGATTTGCTTTCGGGTAAATCGTTTTCCGCCAAAGGTGGTTGACTTCAGTTTTTCTATGCGCGGGTCCATGCTGCTCTCGCATTAAATTTACACGCCGATAGACTGCCAAAAGTGTGCGCGAGAGTCAAATATGTATCACATCAGCAAGATCAAAGCGAACAAGGCCCTACCCATCAATACGTTAGGCCGAGTCATAAAGAATCAAAAAAAAGCCCCTAATAAAGAGAATGCCATTGCCCCCCCCCCTTTTTTAGAGGGGGCGTTTAGCCGGTCACGATAACGCCTGACAAACCTCATTTTTTCAGCAGCCGTCGAAGCAATTTGCCGGTACCTGTGGCTGGGAGGGAGTCACGGAACTCAACCATTCGTGGGTACTTGTAAGCCGCCATATTCTCCCTGGCCCAGTCAATCAGTTCCTGCTCACTTATACGGCCTTCATAGTCCGGATGGGTCACGACCACGAGCTTCACGGTTTCGCCTCTCTTATCATCCGGCACGCCAATAGCCGCACACTGTTTGATGGCCGGATGGCTTAACATCAGAGCCTCTACATCCTCCGGGAAGACACTGTAGCCAGAACATTTGATCATTTCTTTGATACGGCCGGTGAAGAACAGATAGCCGTCTTCGTCGAAATAACCGACATCACCCGTGTGCACCCAGCCATTCTGAAGCGTTTCGGCTGTCGCTTCCGGGCGTTTCCAGTACCCCTTGAACACACCACGATTGCGAATAACAATCTGACCACTTTCCCCGGCCGGCTGGCACTCTCCGGTTTCGATATCAAGAATACGAATTTCGTTCTCCGGCATGGGGATGCCACAACTGCCCCACTTGATCTTTTCCTTGGGCATGAAGGTATCCGAGGTGTGAGTCTCACTCAGCCCGAACGCAGCCTCATGGATCTGACTCCCCGTTAAAGCCCTCCATTCCTCCGCCAATTTTTCCGTCACTGGAATACCAAAACTTGTCGCCGGGTTATTACGGATACAACGCAAATCCCGCTGTTCAACACCCGGCATATCCAGAATGGCTCTCAGCATGGGCGCAACGCTGTACCACATATCACAACGATACACTTCGAACGCCCGTACTGCGGCTTCCGGGTCGAATCGGGGCAGAATCACCGTAGTCCGCTGCGTATACACCGGCATGTAAACACCCGCGTTCATACCTGCTATATGGCAGAACGGAGCGGCGGCCAGCGAGCAGCCTTCGGGCTCAATCTGGTTGGCCATCATCGAGGCTGCCGTCTTGTAGAGCGCGCTGCCAAAGGTGAGCATAGCGCCCTTGGGACGACCGGTGGTGCCGGAGGTGAATGTCATCAGGGAACTATCGTTCCACAGGTCAATGGGCTCGGCCTCTGCCAGCGGCTGAAAGTCCTCCAGGATCGATAAAAGCTCAACTACCTCGCCTTCGACGGGATGCCGCCCACGCAGAAAATCCGGCACCTCCAGGGTGGGCTCCTGTGGCAGGTAATCCGCATAGGCTGTGGAAACGACCACCTCCAGCATAGGCACGTTGGGTCGTACGCGCTGAACGGTGGCTAACAGATCTTCTCCCACAATCACTGCCCGGGTTTCGGCGTTGCTGAGTTGGTACTCCACCTCAGTATCCTTGTACTGCGGGTTCAGTGGCGAGACGATAGCGCCGATCATCTGAGTGGCATAATGGGCGATGGGATACTGTGGGCAGTTCTGCATATAAAGCCCGACTCGATCACCCTTGCTGACGCCTTGCTCTTTCAGGAATGCTGCCAACTTTCGTACGGATTGCCCCAGCTCTCGCCAGGTTATCTCCCGCCCATAAAAAATATAGGCTGGCCGTTCCGGAATCTGACGTTCGTTGTCAAAAAGGTACTCGTGAATGGGTTTTTCTCCGCCACGATAAACCACCTCCCGGGGTAGCCCGGGAGGCCAGTAGCCTGTGTGTGTGGTTACGCAGTTCATCCGGCCCTCACTCATTTTTGTGCTCCTTTTTCTTGTGATTGGATGACGGCACTAAAGACCTTTCATGGTCGGGTCCAGCGCAACCCGCAAGGATTCGCCCAAGGTATTGAAGGTCAGTGCTGTGATCATGATCATCAATCCCGGGGCGTACATTTGCTCAGGCGAAATTTCCATGTACATGTAAGCCCGGGCGAGCATCTGTCCCCAACTGGGGTCCGGAGGCTGCACGCCGAGCCCTAGGAAGCTGAGGCTAGCTTCGGCCAGCAAGGCAACGGCCAACAGCAGGGTACATTGCACAATAACGGGCTGAATGGCGTTAGGGGTCACATGTCTGATCAGTAGCCGGGTTGTTGATGCACCAAAGCAGCGGGAGGCATCCACATAGAGCTCCTCCCTGACGACGAGCGTTCTGGCCCGGATCAATCGGGCAAGATGGGGAGAAAACACGATACCTACCGATATCATGGCGTTGGTGAGACCGATTCCCATGGCTCCGGTTACGGCAACTGCCAGCACGATTGCCGGAAATGAAAGTAGCGTGTCAATGAGGCGGCTAATGCCGGCATCAATCCAGCCGCCCATGAAACCGGCAAGCAGCCCAATAGGAACCCCAATCAGCAGAGCAATACCTACCGCCAGAAAGGCTGCGAATACTGACTTCGAGGCACCATGAATCAACCGGCTCAATACATCCCGGCCAAGATCATCGGTACCAAGCCAATGTTCGGCACTGGGCTCCAGCAGCATCTTGCTGTAGTCCTGCTCGGTTGGTGAGTAAGGAGCAATCCAGGGGGCAAACACAGCCATACCGATGATCACCAAAAGCACCAGCAAACTTGTTGCACCGCGCTTGTCGCGCATGCACCACTGGCCAAACTTGCGGAACAGCGAATCTTTGTTGATCGTCATCTGAAGAGCGTGGGTAGTCATACCTGTTCAATCCTCGGATCCAGTACGGTGTAGAGCATGTCAGTCATCAGGTTCACGATAATTACGGTAACCACCATGGCCAGCACAGCACCCTGAACGACAGGGAAGTCGCCTTCCAGCACTGCTTTCACAATGGTATTGCCCATGCCGGGAATGCCAAATACGGTTTCAACCACTACTGTAGCGGCCAGTGCCTTATTGAACAGGAGACTAATAACCGTAAGCAGATTGACACTCACGTTCTTAAGCCCGTGTTTCCAAAGGATGGCGGAAGGTGAAAGTCCCTTGGCATGCAAGGTACGCACATGCTGTGAACTGTGAATTTCCACGAGGGAGCTTCTGAGCTGTCGCGCCACCTCGGCAATACCGTTAGTGCACAGTGCGATGGCCGGTAGAGTTGCGAACCAAATTGCTGAGGACAGGCTTTCGCTCGGACGAATGAAGCCGGTAGCAGGGAACCAGTTCCAGGTAAGTGCAAATATAGACACCAGAACCATGCCAAGCCAGAAGTTCGGCACTGCCACGCCAAGGGAGGACGCGCCCATAATGGCGCCGTCCAGCTTTGAGTTTGGTTTGCTGGACGCAACAATACCCAGAGGCACGCCAATTAATACCGAAAGAAGGACGGCATAGACGACTATAAACAGGGTGCTCGGGAACACCCTCGTGATGGTTGTCAGTACCGGCTCGCCACTAAGCAGCGACTCGCCGAAATCGCCCTGAACAGCGTTCAGCAACCAGTTGCCATACTGAATGAGAAAAGGTTGGTTCAGGCCATACAGTTCATGAATTTCTTCAATGCGTTCTTTACTGGCATTCTCTCCTGCAATCGTGATAGCAATATCACCCGGTACCAGTTGCAGCAATGAAAACACCAGAAAAGTGGCAAGAATCATGATCGGAATCGCCTGAATCAGGCGGTTCAGCAACATGCGTTGTTTAGTCCATGACATCATTATTGGTCCGATGTGGATGGTGACGGGCATCGGTTGGGCAAGCGCCCGCAACGCTTGGTTACGGGAACCCTGCCCAACCGATCAACGGCTTCAGCTTTTCAGGTAAACGTGTTCGAACTTGGGCTTACCAAGAAGATTCGCTTGCAGGCTCTGGACGTTGGGCGTGTGTGCCAAGATGTCCTCTCTGAAAGCAAGAGGGACCACCAGCGCATTTTCCATCACAATTTTCTGAATCGTCGAGAAAGCCTGCTTCCGTTCTTCGATGTTGTTGGTGCTGCGAGATGCCCGGATAGCGTCCATGAGCCCCTCAGGCGGCTCAACCTTGCCGGCGTTAAAGTAGGAGCCACCCGAATAAAGCAGGTCATAGGTCAGGGTTGGATCAGGACGGCCAGTCCAGGCAGACAGTAGAAAGTCTCCTTCGCCTCTAGCGAAGTAAGCCGCAGACATGTCGGCAATTGTTCCGGTTTTGAAGCGGCCCCGAATGCCCGCTTCCGCTAGCATTCCCAGGAGAATTTCCTGCCGCTGAACCGAGGCTTGGTCGTTATAACCAAGCATCTCCAGTTCGATACCATCCGGGTAACCCGCCTCAACCAATAGATTGCGCGCCTTCTCGGGGGCGTGGGAGTACAGCTTGGCCACCTCGGGATCATACGCCCAATGGGATGAGGGCAGGTTCATGTAGGCAGGCTGACCAGCACCGTGCATGGAGGCGCGAACCAGAGCCTCACGATCAATAGCGTAGTTCAGGGCCTGACGAACCTTGACGTTGCTCAGCGGACCCTTTGAGTGGTTCAGGTATATCTGAAAGACATATAACGTTGCACCATAGACACCTCCGATCGACCCGCTGCGTTCGATCAGCATTTTTTGGCGCCCTTCAAGCTGATAGGCCACATCATTCTGGCCTGACATGACGGAGCGGAGGCGTGTCGAACTATCGGCAATAATACGGAAGTTGAGGCCATCCAGCAGCGGACGCTCTTTGTTCCAATATTCGGGGAAGCGCTCCATGACCATCCGGTCGCCATCATGCCATTCAACAAATTTCATGGGGCCGGCACCGACAGGGTTGCGGTCGGACTCATCGCCAAACTTCTTGATGGCGGTCGGCGATACCATCATGCCGGCTCGATCCGAAAGCACCAATGGCAGCGAGGTGTCCGGGTTCTTGAGGTGAAGTTTGATCTGATAAGGTGCGGAGACCTCCACGCTGTTGACGGAGGCCAGATCCGAACGAATATTAGATCGTTGATCCGAGCGGGCCCGATCCAGATTAAACTTCACTGACTCGGCATCAAGCGTTGTGCCATCGTGAAATTTCACCCCCTCGCGAATGTTGAGAACGAGCGTTTCCGGGTCCGGGAAATCCCAGCTCTCTGCCAGGCCGGGCTGAGCCTGGAGAGTGTCGTAGTCCCACTCAATCAATGTTGCGAAGACGGGAAACAGAAAGATATGATCGGAGCCGGCGCCGCCAGTAGCCGGATCCATACTTGAGGGGTTCGCTGATGCGCCGATGCGAAGGATACCGCCATTGTTCATGACCTTGGCCATCAACGCCGACGGTCCGGCCAGTGAGGCAACAGCTGCCACGCCAGCCAGCATGCCCAGGAACTCACGGCGACGCAGGGTGAAACCTTCTGCTTCTGCAACGATAGAATTATCTTTGTTTTTCATGAGACTAACTCCGTTTCTTGTGATTGTTTTAGGTATTGCGGGTGGTAGCTGATGGCCATTCCATCGGCCCTTCGGGTGTTGCGTAGTGACAGGCAACCCAGTGGTTGGGGAGGATCTCCCGCCATTGCGGTACCTCTGCTGCACATTTTTCAGTAGCAAACGGGCACCGCGTGCGAAACCGGCAACCGGATGGCGGAGCGACCGGACTGGGAATTTCCCCTTTCAGATGAATCCGGCGGTCCTTCCTCATGTCGCTGGGCACCGGCCTTGGTTCGGCTGATAGCAGGGCCTGGGTATAAGGGTGTAAGGGGTTCTCAATAACCGCATCCGTTGGCCCCAGCTCCATCATGTTGCCCAGATACATGACTCCGACCCGCTGACTGACGTGCGCAACCACCGAGATGTCGTGGGTAATGAAGGCGTAAGTCAGACCGAGCTCTTCCTGAAGGTCCGCGAACAAATTAAGAATCGAGCCTCGAACCGATACGTCCAGCGCCGCAACAACTTCGTCGCAAACAATAAACTGCGGATGTACCGTCAGGGCGCGGGCAATATTGATGCGCTGCTTTTGCCCACCGGACAGTTCATGGGGATGCCGCAGTGCAATTTCCGGCGCCAGTCCGGCCCGCTCCAGCGCAGCCAGAGCCGTTTGACGACGGGACTCGCGAGTGCCTTCATTCTGGATTTCCATGGGCTCCACCAAACTCTGGAGGATAGTCATTCTGGGGTTCAGAGCCGAGTGGGGATCCTGAAAGATAATCTGATAGTTCTTGCGCAGGCGCTTGTACTCGGCAGCCGATAATTCGGAAATGTCCGCGTTTCCGTAGCGTAGCGTTCCTTCCGTCGGCTTCAGGAGGCCAACAAGGGCACGCCCTACAGTCGACTTGCCGGAGCCGGACTCACCGATAATGCCGATCGTTTCTCCGGCACGGATCTGAAAGCTCACGCCGTCAACGGCCTTGACGGTCTGCCCGCCTTTTAGCGGGAAATGAATTTTCAGATTCTCGACAGTAACAATATTGCGATTTTCCACGATTCCGGACTGACTTGCCGTACCCATTACACCGCCCCCTCAAGTTTCAGTTCGATAGCTTTGTGGCATCTGGCGTAGCGGCCTTCAGTAATTGCAGCCATTGGCTGATAAACATCACAGCCTTCCCCTGCGTGGGGGCAGCGAGCCTGAAACCGGCAGCCCTCGGGCATCGCACTTGGTGATGGAACCCGCCCTGGAATAAAAGGTAAGCGTCCACCCCGATCGCTCAATCGCGGCAAGGATCGCAGCAAACCAGAGGTGTAAGGATGCCGGGGGCGGCGAAGAGCGTCGTCAACGGGTGAGCTTTCGACCACTTCACCGGCATACATGGTGATCATGCGACTACAGGTCTCAGCAACCACACCAAGATCATGGGTAATGAAGAGCAGTGCTGTTCCGGTTTTTTCACTCAAGTCCTTGAGCAGGTCGATAATCTGAGCCTGAACCGTCACATCCAAAGCGGTAGTGGGTTCGTCAGCAATAATGAGTTTGGGTTTGCAGATCAGTGCCATGGCAATCATGACGCGCTGTCGCATGCCGCCGGAAAACTGGTGAGGGTATTCGTCAACGCGCTGCTCTGGTGAGGGGATGCCTACGTCCTTGAGGGCCTGGATAGACCGTTCGCGGGCTTCAGCAAACGGTGCTGAATAATGGGCACGGAGCGTTTCGACGAGTTGTTGGCCAACCGTAAAAACGGGATCCAGGGCAGTCATGGGCTCCTGGAATATCATGCTGATGTCGCGCCCACGAATCTTGCGCATTTCCTTAGGTTTCAGGCTCATCATGTCGCGCCCATCAAAGCGGATGTCGCCTTCAATGATTGCGGTTCGCTCTGGTAGCAACCTCAACAGTGAGAGACCGGTCACGGATTTGCCACAACCGCTTTCGCCCACCATGCCCACACGCTCACCTGGTGCAACCGTGAAGGACACGTCGCGCGTGACATGAGTGATTCCGTCGCGCCCCCGAAAGGATATGCTCAGGCCACGGACGTCCAGTATCGGTGTCGTGACTGATGACGGGGCTGGTGAGACGCAGGAGCTACTGTCGCTATAGACAATATCCCCGACACTCTGCTTGCTTTTCGCAACTAACATGTTTCCTCCACGTGCCGAAACAGTTTTCGAGCGTTTTGTTCTTGTTTTGCAGAGTTGTGTATGCCGGTCTTATCCGGCCTGGACACCATACGCTGCCCTGAGGGTTCGTTTCGCGGCCTCGTAATGATTTTTCAGGCGGTTGATGCCAGAGAACTGGGTAATTGGCGAGCCAAAGTACCAGAGCGGGGTGATCATCAGAACCACATCTTTCTCTGGCGTGTCCGCTCGAAATTCACCCGCGCCAATAGCAAGCCGAACCGCGTGGATTACACACTCTTCGAAGTACCGTGACATCTCGCCAATCCCCTCAACCACCTCAGTATCCACTGCGCTGAAGTCCAGGCGTGCCCGGGATGATAGGCTCCATGGGGTACGCTCGCCTCCAGGTGTTTTGAACTCCTCAAACCGGTTCCTAGCATCCTCAAACAGCAGGTCAATGCGTTCATCGAGGGTCAGGCCTGGACTCAACCAGATCTTCTCGAGACCGACACGCACTTTCTCAAATGTGTCCACGAAAACCTCTTTTACCAACTCGGACTTGTTGCCGAAGTGGTAGTGGAGATTTGCCCTGGTAGAACCGACTTCCTTGGCGATATCACCGTAGCTGACGGTATCAATACCCCGTGTTATGAAGAGCCGCCGCGCCACCTCAAGTGTTCGGGCCCGGGTATCCCCCGCTTTTCGACGAGCCGGGATTGCTGGTGCTGAAATTGGTGTCATAAACCCTCCTGCGGCAGTGGAATTGACGCTCTTATAATTGCCAATTACTTACTTACTTGCAAGTTAGTTTTTTTTGGATAAAACTGACTGATGTGTAAGTAAGTGTAAGAATGCTAGATCATCGCCATGGCGTCAAGATTCGGACTCCAGGAATTTGGGCGTAACCACAAAGCGCGGTTTCAGAGTAGCGCTACCTGAATGATAACGAGACTAATTCGAGAAGAGGTTCCGGTGAAAATCAAAAAGTTACTGATCGCTAATCGCGGGGAAGTTGCCATCCGTATCGCCCGGGCCGCTGGGGACGTGGGCCTGGAGTCCGTTGCTGTCTATTCACAGGACGACAGCGAATCACTCCACGTCAGCCATGCTGATCTTGCTGTGCTTTTGCCCGGCAAGGGCGCACGCGCATATCTGGATATTGATGCCATCATTAGTGCTGCCAGGGAATCTGGGGCGGATGCTCTGCATCCCGGTTACGGTTTCCTCAGTGAAAACTCTGAGCTGGCTCGTCGTTGCCACGAAAACGGCATCACATTCATCGGGCCCGACCCGGATACATTGGATACGCTTGGGGACAAAGTTGCAGCGCGACGGTTGGCCGAACACTGTGACGTTCCGGTAGTACCCGGAACCAAAGGACGAACTACTGAGGAACAGGTCAGGGAATTCGTGGCCAGCCTCGGGGGCGATGTTGCTGTTGTTATCAAGGCTATCTCCGGTGGTGGTGGCCGGGGCATGCGCATTGTCCAGCCGGGAGAAGACGTGGACTCGGCCTACCAGGCCTGTGCACGGGAGGCCAAAGCAGCCTTCGGAGATGATGGCCTTTACGTGGAAACGCTTGTGCAGCACGGCCGCCATATTGAAGTGCAGGTGCTCGGTGACGGCAAGGGCGGTGCAATACATCTCTGGGAACGGGAATGTAGCTTGCAGCGACGCAATCAGAAGCTGATCGAGGTGGCTCCCAGTCCCACCCTCTCTGGAGACACGCGGGACAGATTGCTGGAAGCGGCGCTACGCTTGGCCAGGGAGGTCAACTATGTCGGCCTCGGCACGTTCGAATTTCTGGTGGATGCCAACGGCAACGACTATTACTTTATGGAAGCGAACCCCCGGCTTCAGGTAGAACACACCATCACCGAGGAAATCACCGGGGTTGACCTGGTCCAGGCGCAGATTGCCGTTCTTGGTGGTGCCAGCCTGGCTGACCTGAAACTCACCCAAAATCAGGTTCCAGCACCAAACGGGTATGCCATTCAGTGCCGGGTCAACATGGAAACCATGGATGCCACGGGCACTACCCGTCCCAGCGGCGGCACCCTTGAGACCTTCGAGCCACCAACCGGCCCAGGCACGCGAGTGGACACTTTCGGCTACCGCGGTTATACCACCAGCCCCCACTTCGATTCTCTGCTGGCGAAGGTGATCATTCACAGCCGCTCCAGCGACTATCGCCAGGCGGTTCGTAAGGCCTACCGTGCCTTGTGCCAGTTCCGGATCGAAGGTGTGAAAACCAACACCGCCTTCCTGCAGACACTGCTTTCCCGAGAAGACGTCGCTGATAATCGGGTATATACCCGCTATGTGGATGATCAGATGGCCAGCCTGGCGGCGGAGAGTGAACAGGCACACCCACAGTTATTCCGGTCCACCCCAGACTCGGCAACGCGCAGCGTAGCTGGCCAAGCCAGGGCCGCTCCGGAGGGCACTGAGTCTGCCTCTGCGCCCATGCAGGGGCAGTTGGTGACGACACTGGTGAACGAAGGCGATACCGTGATCAAAGGCCAGACTCTGGCCATCGTCGAAGCCATGAAAATGGAGCATGAAATCAAAGCGCCCACCGGTGGCATTGTCCGGGGTTTACCGCTTGCTCCGGGTGACTATGTCAGCGAAGGGCAGGCCATCGCCTATATCGAACCCGGTGAAACTGACCTGAATGAAGAAGTCACGGAACAAAAAATCGATCTGGACCACATCCGCTCGGACCTGGCGGAATCCATCGAGCGGCATCGCCTGACACTGGACGAAGCCCGCCCGGATGCTGTCGCCAAGCGCCGCAAGCTGGGAATGCTTACCGCTCGGGAGAATGTCGATAATATCTGTGATTCCGGCAGCTTCATGGAGTATGGGGCTCTCACCTTTGCCGCCCAACGTCGTCGCAGGGATGTGGATGACCTGATTCGGTCAACACCGGCAGATGGGCTGGTTGCCGGTATAGGTACCGTCAATGGCAAAACCTTTGACGAAGACCAGGCTCGTTGTGTCGTACTGGCCTACGACTACACGGTATTGGCTGGCACCCAGGGCACCATGAACCACAAGAAGACGGACCGGGTGTTGCAGGTGGCTGAAGACCAACAGCTACCGGTCATCTTCTTTACGGAAGGCGGTGGTGGCCGTCCCGGTGATACCGACAACGGGACCAAGGTTGCCGGTCTGGATCAGTCGAGCTTCCTGCAATACGCTCGTCTCAGCGCGCTGGCGCCCCGCATCGGCATCGTCTCGGGTCGCTGCTTTGCTGGTAACGCTGTCTTTGCTGGCTGTAGCGATCTACTGATCGCCACCAGGAACGCCAGCTTGGGCATGGCCGGCCCCGCCATGATCGAAGGCGGGGGGTTGGGCGTTTACTCACCGGAAGAGGTCGGCCCCATGTCGGTTCAGGTGGCCAATGGCGTTGTCGACTGCCTGGTTGACGATGAGCGTGAAGCCGCTCAGGTTGCACGCAAGCTGATGTCCTACTTCCAGGGCGCCTTACCGGAATGTACCTACGCCGACCAGCGCCTGCTGCGCTCCGCTATTCCAGAGAATCGTCTGCGCTCTTATGACATTCGAGCATTGATCCATACTTTGGTGGACACCGACAGCTTTTTGGAACTTCGTCCAGGGTTCACCCCGGGAATGGTTACGGCCTTTGCCCGCATTGAAGGTCGCCCCATCGGCCTGATGGCCAACGATTCCCGGCAGCTTGGCGGCGCGATCTGTTCCAACGGTGCGGACAAAGCCTCTCGTTTCATGCAGTTGTGTGATGCCTACGACATACCCCTGATCAGTCTGTGTGACACCCCGGGGTTCATGGTTGGCCCCGAAGCGGAGAAAACCGGGCTGGTACGTCACACCACTCGCATGTTCGTGACCGCCGCCAGCCTGCAGATCCCAGTGATGTCGATTGTGCTTCGCAAGGGCTATGGCCTTGGTGCCATGGGTATGACCGCCGGCTCCTTCCATGCACCTTTATTCAACGTTTCTTGGCCCACAGGCGAGTTTGGCGGCATGGGGTTGGAAGGTGCCGTTCGTCTGGGCTACCGCAACGAAATTTCTAACGCTGGTGATGAAAAGGCCCAGAAGGCGATGTTTGAGAAGCTGGTAGCCGAGCAGTACCAGAAGGGCAAGGCCCTGAGCATGGCGGTATCGCTGGAGATTGATGCGGTAATCGACCCGGCTGAAACCCGCAGCTGGATTCTCCGTGGGCTGAAGTCGGTGAAAAAGTCGGGGCCCCGGAACGGCCGTCGCCGACCCATGATCGATACCTGGTAAGTGTGTAACCGAGTCACATGGCCAACAAGAACAAAAGGACCATTACGATGAAACAGCCCCGGGAAATCTTTGAACAAATGGTAAGTGAGGGTGACGTCGCCCTCTATCAGCTCGAACGTCATGCTCGTGAAAACGGCGACAAGGTCTTTATTCACTATGGTGAAACCGGCGAGCGACTGACGTTCCGGGAAGTGCATGAACGCAGTCGCGAGATAGCCCGGGGACTCAAATCGCTGGGCATTACCCATGGCCAGCCAGTGAGTGTGCTGACGAGTAATTCCCTGCTTGCCGCCGTTGCCATGTTCGCCTGTTGGCAGGTTGGGGCGATCTATGCACCCATTAACTTCAATCTGCGAGGTAAGCTGCTCAGTTACCAGATCAATGACACAGCGGCGCCGCTGCTGATAACGGACCCCTCATTCCGGGAGACTCTGGAGGGTATCGGTACTGACATCAGACCGACCCATATTGTTGTCGGTCCAGCCAGCAGCAGGGACGCCGGGGATGGAGCGATGCGGCTGCCAAACTCCCGGGTACATGCTCTTGACGCCATAACCGTTGCCGATGTGACATTGGATGACCCCAAGCTGGGCCCTTTCGATCCGGCGACCATTATCTACACATCGGGTACCACAGGCCCGGCCAAGGGCGTTCTACTGCCCTTCCGGTGGATTAACCAGTATGCGTTTGCCGGCCGCAGCCAATGGACGTCTGAGGACGTCGTATACTGCGACTTGCCCATGTATCACGTCGGTGGCGTCTATGCCCTGCTGGTGAAAGCTGTCTGGAAAGGCAATACCGTAGGCCTGTGGAACCGCTTCAGCCCCTCGGAATACTGGAGCCGTATCCGCGAGTGTGGTGCCAGTGCCGGCATACTGCTCGATGTCATGATTCCCTGGCTGATGTCCTCGCCGCAGTCCCCTGAGGACCGCAACAACACCCTCAATAAGGTTCACATGCAACCCCTGCCGGCAATCCATCACGAGGTGGCTCAGCGCTTTGGCTTTGATTTTGTCACCTGTGGCTTCGGCCAGACCGAATCCGGTTCCGGTTTCATGGCCATCATTGATGAGTTTGGTGACGAGAAGGGGACGCCATCCGATCTGTATAAGGGGCTCCCCAAGGCGCAACTCAGGGCCACGGCCGAGGCGGCAGGCCGTCTCGTGGTCAGTGGAGATAAGCCGCTACCACCCGGTTTCATGGGGCGCCCGTCGCCACTGGTGGATGTGGCCATCCTGGATGAAGATGACAACCAGCTAGCTCCAGGCAACGTCGGACAGCTGGCCTTCCGCCCTAGATTCCCCGGCTTGCTGCTTCAGCAATATCTGAACAAGCCCGAGGCCACTCTCAAGGCCTGGCGCAACCTCTGGTTCCACACCGGCGATGCTGTTCTGGAGGGGCCCGATGGCAGTTTCCAGTTCGTGGACAGAATGGGCGGCTACTTCAGGGTGCGCGGCGAGAACGTTTCCTCCTTTGAGGTGGAATTGCTGCTGGCTGACCATCCGGACATCCGCTCCGTGGCCGCTGTGCCGGTGCCGGCGAAGGAAGGTAACGAAGACGATATCGCCGTGTTTGTGGAACTCAAGGAAGCAGGGAGCTGTACCGAAAGCGATATCGCCGCCTTTGCCGCCAGGCAGATGCCAAAGTACATGCGCCCGCGCCATATCCGCATTATCGATACTCTGCCAGTAACACCGACCAACAAAATTGAGAAATACAAGCTGCGTCAGATGCTGGCTGACGAGTCTGCCTAATGGCTGTCGCGAAAACTGGATTGACGGACGTACCGCTGACCAAGCTGCGGCCACTACAAACAGAACAACAGAAGGTGAACGTGATGGAGAGGATTTTGGTTGCCAATCGCGGCGAAATTGCGATTCGAATTATTCGGGCTGCTCGTCAACTGGGAAAGGAGACTGTCTCAGTCTATGCAAAAGACGATGCCACTTCCCTTCATGTCAGCTATGCGGATCAGGCCTTTGAGCTTCCATTGGAAGGCGCGGCGGCCTACCTGGACTCGCAAGCCATTGTTGATATAGCCCGCCGGACAGGTTGTCAGGCTGTCCATCCTGGGTATGGGTTTCTCAGCGAGAACGCTGACTTCGCTCGCCTCTGTGCGGCCGGGGGCATTCGCTTCATCGGACCAGCGCCGAAGATTCTGGAACTGTTCGGAAACAAGGTCAAAGCTCTGCAACTGGCTCGTGAAGCGGGTGTGCCGGTGATGCCGGGCACCTCCGGTCCCACGAGTCTCGAGGCCGCCCGAGACTTTGCCAGTGAGCACGGGGCGATCATGCTCAAAGCCCTGGCCGGTGGCGGCGGCCGTGGCATGAGGGTAGTGCGCGATCTTGCCGAGCTCGACGAGGCGTATGAACGGTGCCAGTCGGAAGCCTTGCAAGCATTCGGCAATGGCGACCTGTATGTCGAAAAACTCCTGTCGAATGCACGGCATATCGAAGTGCAGGTTGTGGGCGATGGCTCCGGTAAAGTCATCCACCTCTGGGAGCGGGACTGCACGGTTCAGCGGCGCCACCAGAAAATTATCGAAATTGCGCCCAGTCCGGTGCTTGATGAGACACTACGGAAACAGACTCTGGAAGCAGCCCTGCAGCTGGCCTCCCATGTAAACTACGACAACATCGGCACCTTCGAATTCCTGGTGTCGGAGGGGGAGTTCTGGTTCATGGAAGCCAACCCCCGATTGCAGGTCGAGCACACAGTGACAGAGGAGATTACTGGCGTCGATCTGGTCAAGACACAGATCCATATTGCTTCCGGCCATTCACTGGCAGATCTTGGATTGCAGACTTCTCCTGCGGCGAAGGGATTTGCCATCCAGGCCCGGGTCAACCTGGAGGAAATGTCCGAGGATGGCACATCGATGCCCAGGGCTGGATTGCTCAGTGCTTTTGTTCCACCGTCCGGCCCGGGCATCCGGGTGGATACTTATGGCTATACCGGATACCAGAGCAGCCACCGTTATGACTCGCTGATTGCTAAGGTAATCGCCCGCGGCAGTGACTTCACCACGGCGGCTGGAGCCTTGTCCGGAGCGCTTCGCGAGTTCCATATCGGGGATATCCCAACCAACACACTGTTGCTTAGAGCCATTCTCGAACACCCCGTGTTCATTGGAGGCGAGTACAGCACATCCTTCATTGGCGATCATATGAAGGCATTGCAGGACAGTATGGCTGGGCAAAGCGATACCCTGGCGCCGCCAAGCTCCCCGGATGCCAGCCGGCGCGATCAAACTGCCGGCCAGAGCCCCGCTGCACTTTTAGAGGGTTACCGTCCGTCCGATGCTATCCATGCGCCGATGGAAGGGACGATCGTGGCTGTGAGCATAGCCGCCGGAGATCAGGTACGCCGGGGTGAACCGCTCATGGTGATTGAAGCCATGAAAATGGAACAATCGGTCCGGGCGCCGCACGATGGTGTTGTTCGCTCGATAACCGTAAAACCCGGGGATGTGATAAAGGAACAAAGTATTCTGGCAATCGTTGAGTCCAGTGGTACAGAGGCGTCGAATAGCGGAGATGCAGCAACTTTGCTATTTCTCGAGGAAGATCAGGGCTGGAGTGCCGAAGTGGACGAAATCAACCGGCGCCTCGAGATGGCCCGGGAGATGGGTGGTCCGGACAAGGTTGAAAAGCAGAAGACCAAGGGCAAACTGACGGCTCGCGAGCGTGTGCAGGCTCTCGTGGACGAGGGCAGCTTCACCGAATTGGGAGCCCTGACCGGTTTTTCCAACTACGATGAAAATGGTGAACTGATCAGCATCAGACCCGCCAACTTCATTGGCGGCACGGCCCGGCTTGATGGCCGCAAGGTTACCGTGGGCGTTGACGACTTTACACTGCGAGCCAGTTCAGGGGATGCCGCAATTAGTGCCAAGCAGATATTCATGGAGAATTACGCCCGCCAGATGCGACTGCCTGTTGTGCGCCTGCTGGATGGCGCCTCCGGTGGGGGCAGCGTAAAAAAGGCACTCGATCAAGGGTTTCACTATGTGCCCGTCAACCCTGGCTGGGATGCGGTAGTGGAGAACCTTTCACTGGCCCCGGTCGTCGCGGCGGCAGTGGGTCCAGCCGTGGGGCTGGGTGCGGCTAGGCTCGCCATGTCGCACCTGGCGATCATGGTCCGGGACATTGGTCAGGCATTCACTGCCGGGCCGCCTGTGGTCAAGGGAAGTACCGGAGAGGATCTCACCCCAGAGGAGCTCGGTGGTACCGATATCCATGTTGATAGTGGCGTCGTCGAACGAATGGTTGATTCGGAGGCGGAAGCGTTCGAGGTCATCCGGGCTTTTCTGTCCTATTTACCACGGAACGTTGACGAGCTTCCTCCGACAGGTAATTGTGACGACCCTGTGGATCGGCGTGATGAATCCCTGCTCAAAGCCATCCCCCGTAATACCCGGAAGCCCTATGATATCGGGGCTATCCTGGCATCGATCTTTGATCGGGATTCGGTGTTTACTTATGCGGAATATGGCGGCTCTACTGTCACCGCCCTTGCTCGTCTTAACGGCTACCCGGTGGGCGTGCTGGCCACAAACCCGCTGAAAGGGGTCACCATGTCCGTGGAGGGTGCTCAGGCCGTCACGAGACTTGTTGATCTTTGCGAGATGTTCCATTTGCCCATTGTCAGCCTCACGGACCAGGGCGGCGTCTCCATCGGTTCGGCGGCAGAACGGCGAGGTACCATACGTCACGGTGTCCGGGCCATTTCCGCCATTTACCAGGCCAGGGTTCCCCAGGCAGAGCTGGTTCTGCGCCGAATTTTCGGTGTGGGGGGCGCGGGCATAGTCAACCGGCATAGGGCGTCGCCATGCTGGTCATGGCCATCAGGCACCTGGGGCTCACTGCCGTCCCGTGGTGGCATTGAAGCTGCCTTTAGTGGCCAGCTGAATCAGGCTGAAAACCGGGAGCAGGAAATGGAGCGTATCAACTTGCAGATGGAGAATATCTCCTCCCCGTTTCGCACAGCTGAGCGTTTCGGGGTCCAGAATATGATCGACCCACGGGCAAGCCGGCAACTGCTGTGTGACTGGGTGGAAGATGCCTACCGCGCATTGCCACCATTGATTGGCAAGCCGGCTTTCGGTACTCGCCCGTAATAACCGGCTTTGTCCGGGCCCTGGCCAGTCATGCGCTGAGCCAGGGCCTGTGGGGCCCCGCAGCCCTCAGATAGCGGGCCGCTCATACTGATAACAAACATAACCGGGAGCAGTTAATGACTCAGCCATTCCGATACTACATGCAAGTTCGCTACGGCGAGTGCGATGCCCAAAAGATCGTCTTCAATGCCCGCTTCGGTGACTATATTGACCTTGCCGCCACCGAGTTTCTGCACCATATCTGTGACAAGGAGCAGCTTCCCGGCAATGGCTTCGACTATCAGGTGGTCAAGCTAACCATCGAGTGGAAGGCGGCGGCTCGCTATCGGGACCAACTGGAGATTACCGTGCAGGCCAGCCACATCGGCAATACCTCGTTTACTCTTGCCATGGATATTCACAACACCAACACCGGACAATTCCTCGCCCGCGGCGAGATGATCGGCGTGGCGGTGCATCCGGTAGCCTTGGAAAAAATGCCCATTCCCGGGGCCATGCGCCAGGCGCTGGAGCAGGGCGGCCAGGGCAGTTTTATCGATCATGCGGGTATCCATACCGCACGGGAAGCTGCCGAAGCATAGAGCCGTTGTCGCGAAGCCTTGACCTCAGGCCGGTTCTTCCATGTCGGCGTGACGATTATGTATGACGCTGTCCTCACGCAGCCCGCCGAAGCGACGATAAAAGCCGTCGCTGGGGCCTGGGAGTGGACCAGATTCACTTTCCAGAATGCTGGCCAGATACTCATCGGCACGGCAGTATATGACGCGGTAGAGGTTGCGGCACAACTGTTTTGCGCTGCGGCCTTCCCAGTCACCGGGCAGAAGCTCGTCTGGGAGCAGTGGGTCGCGTAGCAGAATTTTGCGATACTCGTGAATCAGCAGCAGGCGAGCGACAGCGCAGTCTTCCGGATTCAGGTTGTCGGTCGTGGCAAGTTCACGCCATAAGGGGCGAAACTTTTCCAGAAACTGCTTGTACCGTGAGCCCAGCTCATCGAGGTTCCAGCTCTCCTTCACTTGCCGGCGCAGAGCCCGTGGGCTGCGCTGGTCCAACGGTTGGGTTTCCATCACGATAGTGTCTTCCAGCGCGCCCCATTCCTGGAGCAAGGGCAGCAGTTCTTGCCGGGTGAAGCGTGGGTGCTCCATTACTCCTGGCGCCATGTTGCCGAAACTCAGCCACTTTAATTCTTCCCTGACACGTAGCCGGGTTTCAGGCTCCAGCTGGTTCAGGAAAACGAGACACCAGCTGCCGTTCCAGTCCTCATTCCCAAGTCGGTAAACGTGTTCAAATGCCTGCTGGAAGCGCCGCAGCCCTGCACCAGTCACACTGTAATAGCTGCAGCGACCAACCTTGCGGGGTTGCAGCCAGCCCTCCTGAACCAGTCGGTACGCCGAGGTGCGAACGAGCCGCTCACTCACGCCCATCGGGGCCAGCAACGTCATCAGACTACCCAGCCAGACACTGCCGCCGCGCGGATGGATGACGTCGCCATAGGCCGTAATGATCAGAGATCCGGCCCGTAGCGGACGTCTTTTCTGGAAATCTCGGACCAAATGGCTGAGTTGTCTTTTTGCAGACATGGTTTTATCCCTTTACGGCTTCCCGGCATCTAGGTATTGCAGGCTCACCGACACCTGGCGCTCCCATTATCCTTGTTACAGTCTGTGGGTAAAGCTGTGGCTTGCCGAGCAGTGGGACAGACCTTCTCAGACCTTGGTCCAGGTCGCCGCAAAAGTTATGGTAACTATTCAGCTCAAAAAAACTGCGAAAGTTCTTGACAGGGTTTTTGCTTAAATCTTCCCGCTTTATCGGCATTCGTACCGATGCCACCACGCAGGCCATAGCCGACGGCATAAGGTCTGCTGAAGGGCTCTACTAACCGATTTCGATCACGGGACGGCCTCAGTTTTTTAATCGCCTCAGAATGGCTCTCAGAGCCAAAAATGTCGCTCTGAAACCCCGTGCGATAATGGACGCCTCACAAAGCCATCCAGGTGCGTGCAGACATTGAAGATAGAAAATATTGACGTTGATTCGGCGATCGGCTCCGTCAAAAAACTTCTCGAGAAAGAGCGCGATCTGTCGCCTTCACTCAAGGCAGCACTGGAGGTGTTGCTCATTTTGGTGGCGATGCTCCTCAACCGCACCACACTCAATAGCAAAAACAGCAGCAAGCCGCCCTCCTCAGATCCGAACCGAGAGACGTCCTCCAGAAAGGGGGAGCGCGCTAGAAAGCCTGGTGGCCAGAAGGGGCGTATCGGAACGACCTTGACGCCAGTCAATGACCCGGATGCGGTGAAGGAACTCAACGTCGATCGACGCTCTCTGCCAAGAGGGCGGCAGTACCAAGAAGACGGTTATGAAGCACGGCAGGTCATCGATATTGATATTGCGCGGTTCGTGACCGAATACCGAGCGCAGGTCCTCAAGGACGACCAGGGAAATCGATGTGTTGCCGCCTTTCCGGAAAAAGTCAGTCGGCCGGTTCAATATGGCATCGGCATCAAGGCCAATGCGGTCTATATGTCACAGTTTCAGCTACTGCCCTATGATCGAATTCGAGACCACTTTCAGGTCACGATCATTGGACGCCCTACTACCGTTACGCGTGCACCCACTCCCTGTGCAATGCTCACCCTCTTCGGGAGCTGGAGAGGGCCTGGGAGCAGGACGATCAACACTGGGCCAAGGCGATGAAAGTGCTGCTGATCGACATGAACAAAACGGTAGCAGATGCCGGTGGCCGCTTGCCAGCCACTGACTCTGACCCGTGGCGACAGCGCTATCGACGACTTCTTGAAGAGGCAGATAGCGAATGTCCACCTCCCGATGAGAGCCAGCGAGAGGAAGGAAAACGAGGCCGGCTAAAACGATCAAAAGCCCGAAACTTACTGGAGAGGTTGCGAAACGTCGAGCACGACGCCCTGCGTTTCATGGATGTCGAGTACGTCCCTTTCACCAATAATCAGGGTGAGAACGACCTGCGCATGACGAAAGTGCAGCAAAAGATATCCGGTTGTTTTCGATCCATGGAGGGGGCGAAGATCTTTTGCCGGGTTCGCAGTTACCTGTCGACGTGTCGTAAGCAGGCGATGTCAGCCACAGAGGCGTTGGCGTTACTCTTTCAGGGGAAAAATCCTGCGTTTATGGATACAGAAGAGGCTCAGTTTTAATGATCGTGGCAGATATGAGCTGAATAGTTACCTTGTGTTTAACCCTGAGCGCCTAGGGGCTGTTGACGTTTCATTACATCGGCAGCCATAAAAACCCACACGCCATGGCCACGACGCTTTGATAGTTGCGTTTCAATTTGTCATAGCGTGTCGCCAGACCGCGAAAATGCTTCAGGCGCGCAAAGGCGTTTTCCACTAAATGGCGGTGGCGATACAGCGGCCAATCCATGTCCGCATTGCCTATGACGGAATTCGACTTTCTTGGAATCACGGCGTTGGCACCCTTGCTGTTAATCTGTTCGCGAATTTTGCTACTGTCATAGCCTTTATCCGCGATCACTGCTGTGGCGGGCGGCAATGGCTCAATTAATTCGCTGGCCGCTGTGCTGTCATGAATCTCGCCGCCGGTCACTGAAAACTCAATCGGTAAGCCGTCACTATCGACGGCCAAATGAATTTTTGTGGTATTGCCCGCACGACTTTTACCAATGGCTTGTGGCTCAACACCTCTTGCGCCGGCGCTGTGCTGGTGGGCTTTGACGTAACTGCCATCAATAAATTCCCACTCAGTATCCGGCTCACTGACAAGCTTTTTGAACAGTGCCAACCATTTACCCTTTTTTGACCACTCATTGAACTTCTTGTAAATCGAGTTCCACCGGCCGAAGCATGGGGGCAAGTCCCGCCATGGACAGCCCACTCGCAGTCGGTAAAACATGCCTTCGACCGTCATCCGCAAGTCGCGCTTGTTATAAATATTTTCTTGAAGCATCATTCCTTTTAGCTTCGACCCGTGCTCATCAGTGAGCATACGTCGGGGCATAGCAAGCTCGTTTTGTTTTGGTGTCGGAACCTGAATATTACGAGCTTGCTCCTTTTATTCAATCACTTGCGCCCAAACGTCAACAGCGCCTAGAACTCGTGAAATAAACGTTAGTGTCCAGTTAGGGGGATCTTATGCCGTGTTACCAAATTGACGGGGTTACGCCAGTAGTGCATCCATCCGCATACGTTCATCCAACAGCGGTGCTGAT
>Ga0314774_1000718_pt1 | contig 24421 bp, 22 predicted proteins | sample MetaGCBIA2018_FD_204515 | JGI IMG/M metagenome (GOLD analysis project Ga0314774, IMG submission 204515) | Cryopeg brine microbial communities from Beaufort Sea near Barrow, Alaska, United States - CBIA 2018 | ecosystem: Environmental > Aquatic > Marine > Coastal | place: USA: Alaska | collected...
ATATTTTTAAGTATACATATGTGCTGGAAATGCTACAGTTACCTGTACCGCACTCCGAAAAAGAATTAAAACTTTAAATTACTCAAAATATAAGTACATTCCTCCTTATATTTGAACGGGATTTTGCATTTATGGGAGAGGAATCTCCATTACACGTAGGAAATCAGGATTTTGCTGTAGATTTATTGTTCTATCACAGAACATTGCAATGTATAGTGGCCATAGAATTAAAAGTTGAAAAATTCAAGCCGGAACATCTAGGCCAACTTAATTTTTATTTGGAAGCCCTTGATAGGGATATTATTATGCAATGGGAAAGATGATATTGTAGTGGAATATGCTTTAAACCGTAGCCTATCCCCAACATTGGTCGCTGACTACAAAACTCAACTTCCAAATAAGAGATTATTGAAACAAAAATGGCAACAAATTCTACAACAACTGGACGAAACGAATCAAAAGAACTGAACATTTAGGGCCTAGAATGAGCAAAAATCATTAAAATCATCTCATTTTTGATGATATAATTTTTTAGACTATTTTGTAAATAGAACACTTGCGGACTGTAATGTATGGATAATATTTCCGGCTTCTGTACTAAGGTTCATTTCTTGTATTTCATATCTTAAATATAGATTTGAAATTAAAAACATCACTCCGAACTTATTGGGGACTAAAGTAAGCACTAGGCACATTTCAAAACGTTATTTTGTCTGACCCAAGTTCAATAAAAGATTCTCATATCCAAGGAGGAAATGCAAATGAAACCCATTGAATACTTGGCTAAAGATTTATTGTCCCTTGAGGGTCTGGGGTAAAAAAAATTGGGTAAAAAGATAAACCAATGAAAAAAGACAAAAAGGCACCGTTAAGAAGCAGCAATTGGTTCGGAAGAACCGGAAAAGATGGGTTTATATACCGGGCCTGGATGAAAAACCAAGGAAATCCCGACTACGAATTCAATGGAAAACCTGTGATCGGTATTTGCAATACGTGGTCGGAACTTACGCCCTGCAATGGTCATTTTCGGGAACTTGCCGAATCCGTAAAAAAAGGGATTTGGGAAGCAGGTGGCTTTCCTGTGGAGTTTCCCGTGATGTCACTGGGAGAGACCTTAATGAAACCCACAGCTATGCTCTACCGTAATTTGGCCAGTATGGATGTTGAAGAGAGCATACGTGCCAACCCCTTGGATGGTGTTGTGCTTTTATGTGGTTGCGATAAGACGACCCCCTCGCTGGTTATGGGGGCGTGCAGTGTAGATATCCCTACGATCGTCGTTTCCGGAGGGGCCATGCTGACCGGAAAACATCGCGGGAAAAATATTGGCACTAGCGATGTATGGCGCTATCATGATGACGTTCGCGAGGGAAAGATTGAACAAAGGGAACTGCGTAATGTCGAAGCCGCTATGTGCCGGAGCAATGGGCATTGTGCGGTCATGGGCACGGCTTCTTCGATGGCCTGTATGGTTGAGGCGCTGGGCCTTTCACTGCCCGAAAATGCCGCAATACCTGCAGCCGATTCCCGTAGAAAAGTTTTGGCACAACTTTCGGGCCTGAGAATTGTTGAGATGGTTCGTGAGGATTTGAAACCATCCGATGTCTTGACCATGAATGCGTTCGAAAATGCGATCAAGGTGAACGCTGCAATTGGAGGTTCCACCAATTTTGTGATACACTTATTGGCGATAGCAGGCCGAATAGGGGTCCCACTTACCTTAAAAGATTTCGACCGTTTATCCAGCAATATTCCCCTCATTGCGAACTTACAACCCTCTGGGAAGCATTTTATGGAAGACCTTTTTTATGCCGGTGGGCTACCAGCGGTGCTAAAGGAACTCGAAGGAATTTTGAATAATGAGTGCATTACGGTAAACGGTATGTCCGTGAAAGAAAACTATCAAGAAGCTGAAAACTACGATAGGGATGTTATCGGGAGTATTTCTAATCCATTCAATGCTGTTACGGGCCTCGCTATTCTAAATGGCAATATGTGTGAGAATGGAGCCGTCATTAAACCTTCTGCAGCAAGCAGCCATTTAATGAAACATACAGGCAGGGCCGTGGTCTTTGAAGACATAGAGGATTTTAAAGCTAGAATAGACACCGATGCCCTAGATGTGGATGAAAATGATATTCTCATCCTAAAAAACGTGGGTCCCAAAGGGTACCCCGGCATGCCCGAAGTGGGGAATATGGGAATTCCCAAAAAAATATTGAAAAAGGGGATCACGGATATGGTTCGTATTTCCGACGGGCGTATGAGCGGCACTGCTTTTGGGACGGTTGTTTTGCATGTCTCGCCCGAAGCTGCTATGGGAGGTAATTTTTCGGTTATTCAAAATGGGGATGTAATCACTCTGGATATTCCCAACCGAAGCTTGACGGTTGCGGTAAGCGATGAAGAACTGGCCTTGAGAAAACAGCACAGGGAACCAGCACCACCGATGGTGGAAAGGGGCTATGTGAATCTGTATGTGAACCATGTGCAACAGGCCCATTTAGGTGCCGATATGGATTTTTTAAGAGGGAAATCGGGCAGTGATGTCCCACGGGATTCCCATTAATTAAAATTGGAGAAGGATGAATTTTAAAGGAAAAGTTGCTATTGTTACAGGTGCGGGTCAAGGTATTGGACTTGAAATATGCAAACAGTTGGTGTCGGCCGGTGCCAATGTAGTATTAAATGACCTGGACGCTGCTTTGGCCGAAGGTGCGGTGGCACAGCTAAGTAAGGATGGTGATAGTTGTATAGCCTTTCCCGGGGATTGCAGTGATATAAACTTGATTCAAAAAATGGTGGATAAGGCCGTGGTCAAGTTCGGGAAATTGGATATTGTAGTAGCAAATGCAGGAATTACATTGTACGGTGATTTCCTGACCTATCCGCCCGAATCATTTTTCAAGGTCATGGAAGTAAACCTTGGAGGCAGTTTCTTCTTGGCGCAAGCGGCATCAAACCAAATGAAGAAACAGCATACCGGGGGATCAATAATATTCATGTCTTCCGTTACAGGGCATCAGGCCCATAAAAATCTTGCTGCCTATGGTATGACCAAGGCGGCATTGGAAATGCTGGCCAAACATCTGGTGATCGAATTATCCCCTTATAAGATCAACGTGAATACAGTTGCTCCAGGTGCTACCCTTACAGAGCGTACCCTAAAAGAAAAAGACTACACAGAAACATGGAATAGGTTAACCCCTATGGGCAGACCCGCCAAAGTTGAAGATATAGCCCATGCGGTCCTGTTCCTGATCTCAGACGAGGCCAGACATATTACCGGACAGAGCTTGGTGGTCGACGGGGGCTGGACATCGATTAGCCCTTCGCCTTATGAAGGTTAAAATATACGGTTTTAAAAAATAGACATGTTCAGTCTAAAAAATAAAAAAGCAAGTGTAGCAGGGTGCTAGAGGTTATTGTTTCCAACAGTGACGATGATGCGCCAGAAAATAAAATTGCTGAATAAGAGAACTAGAAAGGAATGCTGTTTTTGTGAAATGTAATATCGCAATGATTCTGTCTGTTGCCAATGACTATTTCCTATAATATTCGCTCAGATTGTGTTTCATTGGTTGTGTGCATATCTTTATTTGTCGATGGTTTTTTAGAGGAAATTTAACCCCGTTGGAAAAAAGAAATGTTCGAAAGACTATCGAAGACTCAGCACATGGAAGAAAGGAATACCCGAATAACTTTTACATTTGGCTTTTACCTGTGCTGCGCTGATGCTTACTTTGTAACGAAATATGATTATTCCATACATGGAGGGGTTTACCCGATTGAACAGTCAAGAGATTCAGGATGCGAGTTAAAGTGGTATGTAAACAAATATGCGAATTGGGTGAAGGTCCCGTTTGGGATGCATCGAGACAGCTTATATGTTGGCTGGATATCATCAATGGCGAAATTCATGAATGGTCCGTTGATTCAAAATCGCTGAACACGATACCTGTATATCAAATGATCGGGGCGATGGCCATTTGCTCGGATGGAAATTATATCGTCGCCTTAAAAAACGGGTTAGGGTTCGTTGATCGGCAGGATGGCAAAATCACTTTGAGGGCTGATACGGAAAAACATCTACCAAATAATAGGTTCAACGATGGCAAATGTGACCCAGCTGGACGATTTTGGGCCGGTACTATGTCACTTTCCGAAGTGCCCAGGGCGGGAAATTTGTACATGTTGGATTCCAATGGAACAGTTACCAAAAAAATAGGGAATACTACAATTTCCAATGGAATGGCGTGGAGCTTGGATTGTAAAACCTTTTATTTTATTGATACGCCCACTTTTAGTGTATCGGCCCATGATTACGATATGAAAAGCGGGGCTCTCTCCAACAAAAGAACCGTTATCGATATTCCCCAAAAAGAAGGCGCTCCAGACGGTATGACCATTGATAACGAGGGTATGTTATGGATAGCCCATTGGGGCGGTTGGCAGGTAACACGCTGGAATCCATATACCGGCAAAAAACTTACTTCAATCGCCCTGCCGGCCTCAAGAATTACTTCATGCACATTTGGGGGCAGATCTTTGGAAGATCTCTATATCACGTCTGCAAAAGTAGGATTAAGCAATCAAGAACTAAAACAGCAACCCTTGGCCGGATCATTGTTTGTAATTCCAAATTGTGGTTACAAGGGACTTCCTGCATTTCAATTTAGCATAGGATCCAAATCATAAAGGATTTAATTGAAATTTTAAAGATGGACATCCATTTTTGGGAATAAAATCTCGCATAATTTTAGAACAGTGAATTGAAAGTTCAATAAAAGGATTGCTTACGCACTTGTCCAAAATGCTTGGAAAAATTCAGCAACATATGGAACAATTCAACCATTAGAGTTGAAAGGATTTAGTAATTTTAGTTAAAATAAATGATGGAGAAGGCTCGTACGGTTCCCCCTCAAGGGCAACTTTCTCACCGTCTAAAATCAAATTGTGCTATAGGACTCGGACAATGGGAATAATCGGACACCGATTCATCAGAAGTGCATTACCTGAATTCTAGGCGCTCCATCTACAGCTTCAAATTTAGAGGCAAAATCTTCAAATTTTTCAGTGTATTCAGATCCTGATCCGGGATCTATAATCATTAAATCGGGATTAGTACTATCTCCATCTATACCTTTAATTATACGTGCGTGAATGGCAAAATATTCACTGGGATCCTCATCTGTTATAACAATCACAGGGCCATAATTGATGAGCATGTCATAAATACCTTCGGCGGTATAACATTGTGGATATTCTATGGTCATCCCGCTGGCACTAGCAAAATCCTCATGTTGATCTGCAGGTAATCCTTGTGAATTATTAAACATTTCGCTGTACTTCTCACCGGCCATTTCCATAGCGGTCTCTATATTATAAGATTGTTGATCACGCCACGACATAAGCATTGTGCCTACAGTGGCCCAGCAGGCCATTCCATTGGGTTGCTGAATAACGGGAATATCTCCCTGTACTTCATAATAAAGCGCATTTTCTTCCATAATAATAGATTTTTAAATTGTTCTCTTTAGTTTGATTTGTCACAGGTTTTAATGTAAAACCTTAAGAATTTACGGAATTAATGTTTCTGGATTAATCCCTTTAAAGTGGATAAAGTCTGTCATTAATTATTTCTGAAAATCTGATGATTTTCAATTATCTATTCGGAATTAATAGTGAAATCAAATCCTTGATCGGCACTTAATTCAGTATTTCCATCTGGCGTACAGACTATGGCCTGTACATGATAGACGCCAAACTTATTTTCAAAAGCACCATAATGATAAACGGCCAAAACATTACCTCCCGGAGCCAGACTGTCCAGCTTATCCGTAAAGAGATCTAATGCAGGATCTTGATCACCACTGAGAACAAATTTTACTACAAAAGCACCAGAATCCATCTCGCCCGTGTTTGTTATGGTAATACAAAAGTCATACGGCACACCTTGTTCTGGGTCACTTACATTTGTGGTCCCACCATCTGACGACACCCATACATTTTCTGAAGGTTGTAGATAGGAGGGATCCTCACTCACCTCATTTTCTGCTGTTCCTGCATCAGAAGGGCTCTGTAATTCAGTATCTTCTGAATAATTTTGAAGTTCATTTTCCATGATATTTATTTTTAAAATTGACTACGTATTAAAGCATCGTTGAGCATTAAAGCCGGGATAACCTGATGTATGGATTGCCAGTCCCCACCGGAAATCGCATTCTTAAAAAAGGGAGCTCCCAGTAAGGCAAAGGACCGGTTGTCATTCTCACTGTTTACGATCACTTTACCTTCTTCAACCTGTTGAGCACTTCCCAACAAAAGAGACACATTTGTAGGTTTCCATTGTGAATATCCCCGTACTACTTTTTGCTCACCATATTTTTGCGCCCAGGCATTTGCGAGTGCCACCCATTGATCATTAGTGCCAGAAGGAGCGTCAAACATATACACTTCCTGAAGGGTATCAGCAAAAAAGGTATCTGTATCAGTAGAATCCCCAGCGTAACGTAGTAGATTATTAAAACTCAAGTGCCCACTGCTGAATGCTGAGATAGCAGTAGCTCCCACAATAGAAGCTTCCTGGTTTTCTAAACCTCGTAGGTTAAAAACAAACTGTTGGATCTCCTGTAAAATCTGCAAAAGAGCCGTTGGATTCTCAAAGTCACCTGCATTATGCGTAGGATCAAGAATAGGTATTACATTGACTAAATTTCGGGAAGAATTGGTTATTTGATATAAAAGTCCTTTACCAGCCCAGACATCAATTCTTCCGCTACTATCCATATTTGTACCGGTTCTATAGGTTATATTCTTAACAATCATATAGAACAGAAAATCCCATCCATAGGGTATAAAATTTTGGTCAACGGTAGATTTTAAGGATTCTCTTTCTGGCATACTGGTGGCCGTGTAATATGCTGTAGTATTTTGACCTAAAGAAGGGTGAAAATAAATATGAAAAGGCATTCCAGAATCCTGATAAAGGGAAGCATCCATCGCTTTTGGGATGCTTACCGCAATCAATTTTGGAAAAACCTCCCCTTCCCGTTCCAAGATTATGGTTTCAAAATCAGGATCGGGTTTTGCCGTAGTAAATACGGGAGTCTGATCTAAAATTGACGTATCAACAATTTCTGGAATAATAATGGCTTTTTCCTGAGTGTCAAACTCAAAATCAAAAATACGCTTATCTACGGTTTTCCAGTATTCCCACTGTTCTGCGTCAGTCATTGCAAATACCTTTTCATAATCTTCGGAAATGTACCGTTTGCAAAAAGCATTTATGAAATATCTCGCCTCATCAAATCTGCTCAAGCCCGGTCTATCTGTTGTGCCCGGGATGATATTAAGCTCATCTAGCACGCGGGTCGTTACATCATTCATGATGGTTTATGGAATTATGTTTGGGTCATTCATTATGGGTAACCTGGGAAGTACATCACATACCCAACCTACGATCTGCATTCCCGGGTTCACCAGTTCATTATTGCTATTAATGGTACTGCCACTAATGTTGAAAATCCCCAGGCCCACACTGTTGTTTGCCATTTCCTTATCCTCAGCTGTCCATGCTGCAGTTATTTTAAGATCTTTAATTAAAATCATAGCAGTAGGAATACATTTTAAAACACCGGTATTTGACTGATCCTTAGCCCCTGTAGAAAAGTAATTTTCTCCCAGAGATAAAGAATACCACACATTTGCATAATGAAAAAGCGAAGTGTCAAACCAAGGCCTATCCAGATAAACAATACAATATTGAAAAGACATTGAAAATCCGTTAGAACGTACCGGTTCTACTGGAGCCGTATCTTGCTGAAGTATATGATTTGTCAATTTAATGCGATCAGCAAAATTGATGTGTTTTAAAATCGAAAGGTTATTTATTGCGGTTTTTGGTTTTTCTTCCACAGGCTCGAAGGTGGCGGCACGGGCAAGCACAGGATCGGCTACCCGTGCCATACGCAGAGGTTGGCTAAATCGCAGACCACCTATTTTTAGAGCATTATTTTTATTCATTACAGATGTATAACCTGCATTTACTATTATGCTTTCGGCTGTTGCTGTTGAGTTTGGCGGTGCTGTTTCAACGGCTTTTAAAATCTCTGGATTGGCCATAATCTTTGTTCTCCACACTATGGGAAGGGGCTTTTCCAGATTGTTTGCCGGTTGTGGTGGCGGTTGTTTTATATTTTCTGTAGCCGAAAATGATTTATTGACCCAAAACGGACTATCTGGAGAATACCATTTTTTAGGATAACCATACACTGGCAGATAATCTCCTTCAGGAGTTGCAATAGAAGCTTTTTTAACCTCGTTAAATTTTTGAAGTGTATCATTTTTTACTTCGGAAAATTTACTGATATAAGGCGTTTTATCTTCCACCGAAATCTTACTACCACTAAAAACGGCACTTTCAATTAGTTCTTCATAAACGCTACTTAACTTGGATGTATTTGTAAAGAAAATGGTATCGATTTGCGGAAGACGATCCCCAAGAATAGATAATTGCTCGGTTGCCTTAATTTCTGAGATCGCATCGTTTTCATCTTTAAAATCATCGGGGTCTATCATACTCCCTAAAGGTTCAAAGCAGATAAACGAACTTGAATTCTCTACACCCTTATACTGCCCGATAAAAAAGGAGCGCACATTTTCCATAAGATCATTAGTATCCATGATTCTTAAAATTTAGATATATCAAGATCCGTTATTGCCAGCCCCATTATGTTGTAGGGGCTGGTTCTGGATTTGTGTTAGGCGTAGGATTAGGAGCAGGATTAGCGGGTGTTGGCTCTGTAGGTTTAGTATCTGTGGTAGCTGGTTCTGCAGGTTTATCCTGTTTTTTCTGTAAATAATCTTTACCGTTTTTCTTGGGCGAACCGGGCATAATTGTAGAAACATAACCTATAAGCTGTACCCCTTCTATTTTAAGTCCTTGTGAATGGTTGTCAAAAACATTGTCATATTTGCTATGTTCTTCTGAGTGGGAACCACTTATGTGAAAAGGACCAATCCCCACAGAGCCACCACCTGAAGCCGCAGTTTTTAGCGTATCTATATCTTGCTGGGTATGATTCCACTGTATGGTTAGATCGCTGATTAGCACAAGACCTGTAATAATTGAGGGAAGCATAATCGTTAATTTAGGGTCATTGATGTTAAATTGCTGATTAAAAGTACCGTTTGATATACAGCTGGCTGGATAATCGCCTACTAAAAACCAATTGTCTAATGTCAATAAAGTAGTATCTAACCATGGACGGTTAATATCTACCATAGCATAACTGAAAGTTATCGCTAAACCGTCTGTGCTTATATTGATTGATGTTTTATCACTTTCATAAGAACCACTACCCTCTGCTCTGTAGAAACCTAAATTAAACCCACCTCCTCCAGCGGTTTTACTTACTTTAGTATCGACATGAACTTCAGAATGAAAATCATTTTGAGAATAAGTGTTCCAGCCGTTATGGTTAGGGGAATACCATTTTGAAGGTGATATGGTAGTATAAGGGATCGTTCCATTTTTAGTGGCATCAACTAAACTATTCTCATACTTTTTTTTAGCGCGGGCAATCAGTAAAATTGCGGGATCAATGCCCTGGCTGGAAAGTACTGCCATCGCCTCCTCAATTTCTTGTTTAAAACCCAAGGCCTGCCATTTATCCCAGGCAAAATTCACATCATCTTGATAAGTTTTACCTTGTATAGGCCACATTTGCAATTTCATGGGATCAGAGAAAGCATTACCGTATTGTCTATCCCTATTTTGTACTGCTTCCTGATATTCGTCCCTATATTGCAGATATTTATCAAAATGAGGCGTAGAATCACCTTCTGGTGTCTGCATGATAGATTTTGATTTTTCTACAGCTTTTTTAATGTCCCCATTCAGTTCCAGTTCGGGAGGGATACTGTTTGCACCGTTAATAATGGCAAACCACGCATCGTTTATATTGCCATCGCCAGGTGCAACCTGATATTGAGAATTCATAGCCAGTTTTTTATCGGTTAACTGGAATGTATGCACAAAGGATTCCATATCTGCCCCTACATTTGCAGATAACCATTGTGCATCGTCAAGCTGTTTACTTGCTGAAATAGCCTGTATAGTAGCGGGATCCTTAGGTTCTGAGGCAAAAACACTTTGGTTATCTTTGCGTTTCTCATCGAGGTGTTCCTTTAAATTAGAACCGCTGGGCGTCCAGGGGTTTTTATAATCTTCCTCGGGAATAGGTAAACCTATGGGACGAAAACTCACAAAAAAGCCTTCGTTCATTTTTTGTGTTTCTGGGTTTACACCTGCTGCTCTATACTCCAAATCCTGAAGTACTTTCATTACATCTGCCATGATTAAAGTAATTTAAAGTGGATTTTATTTTTTGATTTTAAACCCAAATTTAGCAGAGAAATTTAATCAGGAATAGTAAAAATGCGACATGATTTATTAAATATCAGTTCCTGATAATGTTTGTCGTTCCTTTTAATTTTTCCTTTATCTGAAGTTTGGTGCAACTGGACAAGTATATTTAAACGACCATTAAAAATGCTATAACAGGTCAATGAAATATCTAAATTTACTGGCCGTAAATGATTCTGCAGTTTTGGTAGGTTTGGAGGCAAAAAATCTAAAATAGATGCTTTTAACGTTTATTAGAGGAAAAAGGAGCTTCTCTGGCTCAAATATTGGCGGAATTGCAGAAACACAAGAAATGCTGAACTTCTTTTTTGGAAACAACATTTCACAGATGTTGAAATAGTCAAAGCTGATGAAGTAAATAAAGCTTCCGAACCTTTGGGAAAAGGCGATGGAAAATATCGTTTCTTAATTGATATGGCTTCGTTATAAAGTAATTAGGCCTAAAATTAAAATTTCTATTGCAATAAATAATATCTTAATAAAATTAATTATCTTGTTGAATAATACGCATTTGTAGTTCTAAATATGGATTGCGAAGTGACTCAAAGGGTATATTCCTGATGTTGTTGTATTGCGCAATTAAGATATAATTAATTTGTATATCCGTTATTAGTCCTAAAAATAATTTCGGTAATGCTGAACCTGTCCATTCCAAAGGGAGGCCTGACCCATCAGGGCAACGCAAGAAACCTATGGGAATATTCGAAGAACGGCCTGATTTGGATAAAAAAATGACGTGGTTATAACATAAATTATTTAGAAACATTGGACATAACAATAGCCATCAAAACCTAAAATTGATCAAAAACAACCGTTTTGAATGAAAACGAAATTTGCGTTAGGGATTGAAGTGGAAATCCTTTTTGGAGGAACGAACAAAAAGATTGCAACATAAAGCCCGACCCGCAGGGAAACGCCCAAAAACCAATTAAAATGGTCGAAAAACGGCTGGGAAGGGAGTAAGAGAGATGGCTTTCGGGAAAGGACAACAGGCTGTTGGGACACTTTGCGGATATTCAATAATTAATTTAAGGTTTAAAATTGTAATGTCACGCGGTTTTATTTAAGTGATAGTAGAAAAAAATTCAGACAATGATAAAGAAAATTACAAATCTCAATATATATAAACAGATAGGCATTTTTACAGTCTTTGCTATTGTGGTCATTGTTTTTGCTATAGCCTGTAAAGCAAAAAATGCCTCCAGCGGAGAATATGTTTCACTGCCAGAGGCAAAACAGGACAGTACCGCATCTGTTGCAGCGTTTAAAAAAGTGTATTCTGTATTAATGCACCCACGGTGTATGAACTGTCATCCTACAGGGGATATCCCATTACAGGGTGACGATAGCCATGTTCACAATATGTTACCACAAAGGGGCCATGATGGTATGGGCGTCTCTACTATGAAATGTTTAAACTGTCATGCCGCAACGGGTGTTCCGGGAGAAAGCACACCTCCCGGTAACCCAAGTTGGCACTTACCGCCCGCCGACATGAAAATGGTATTTCAAGGTAAATCTGCTCGCGAATTGGCCTTACAACTGGTAAATCCAGAAAAAAATGGGCATAAGGATATGCAAGCTTTAAGGGAGCACGCAGAAGATACACTGGTAAAAAGTGGATGGAATATGGGAGGTAACCGGGAACTGCCTCCACTTTCTTACGAAGAATTTAAAGAAGTCTGGTATACTTGGATAGATAATGGTGCGCACGCCCCATCAAAATAAAAAACAAATCTATTTGAAATTAATAAATAATTGACGGTATGGCACTATTTAATATATACGTAAACGGAGAAACACATCAAGTTGATGTAGATGCAGACACGCCGATTTTATGGGTTTTAAGGGATAATTTGAGATTGCTGGGCACAAAGTTCGGTTGTGGAATAGCGCATTGCGGTGTCTGCACAATACATTTGGATGGGAATGCCGTTAGGTCCTGTTCTTATCCCATAAGCGCAGTTGAAGATAAAAAGATTGTCACCATTGAGGGACTTTCAGAAAATGGCGATCATCCTGTACAAAAAGCATGGATAGAACATGATGTCCCGCAATGTGGGTATTGTCAGGCGGGGCAAATTATGACCGCCGCTTCTTTATTGGCCCAAAATCCAAGCCCAACTGACGAAGAGATAAGGCGCGCTATGAACGGTAACCTTTGCAGATGTGCCACCTATACCAGAATTAACAGAGCGATAAAAACCGCTTCAAAAGAAATGTAACCATGGCAAAAGTAAAAACACATTTAAATAGAAGATCCTTTCTGAAATTATCAACAGCAGGAGGTGCAGGCTTAATGTTACAATTTAGTTGGTTTTCAAGCCTAGCCAAGGATAATCCAACTTTGGAAGGTGCTTACGATTTGAATGGTTACATAAAAATAGCTACGGATGGCACTGTGACCATTGCATCACCTAATCCCGAAGTCGGACAAAATGTTAAGACCTCTATGCCAATGATCGTGGCCGAGGAACTGGATGTAAATTGGAAAAATGTAAAAGTGGTTCAGGCGCCACTAAATACAGCTATTTTTACCAGGCAGATAGCAGGCGGCAGTAGATCTATCAACGAAAGTTGGGATGCTTTACGAATGGCGGGCGCTACTGCAAGGCACATGTTGGTTCAAGCTGCTGCAGCCTCTTGGGGAGTGCCAGCTTCTGAAATTGATGTGAAATCCGGAGTGATTACTCATAGTGCAAGTGGTAAAATGGCCGAATTTGGAGAAATGGCCTTAGCTGCATCAAAAATCAAGGTTCCAAAAGAAGTTGAGGTTAAGAGTGTAAAAGACTTCAAAATAATCAGGCATTCCCAGCTAAATGTTGATGGGCCGGAGATTGTTACTGGTAAACCTCTATTTGGTTTAGATGTTTATAGGGAAAATATGGTATTTGCTTCGATTGTACATCCTCCAGCTTTTGGAATGAAACTAAGCACTTTTGACGCTACTGAAGCGCTTTCCATGAAAGGGATTGACGATGTTTTTACCATTCAGGCCTATCCAGAAGATTTTGAAAGGGGTGGTTTTGATACATCCGCTTTCCCCGAATTGATTGTCATTACAGGAAATTCAACCTGGAGAATTATGAAAGCCAAAAAAACCATAAAGGTAGATTGGGTTCCTTTTGATTCACATTCGGTAAAAGTTCAAGGTAGAGGTGGCGATACAGGTAATCAACAAGTTCCTTCCGGTACTGAGAGCACTGAAGATCACTATGCCGAAATGATACGGAAAAGCAAAGAAAATGCCAAGGAAGTACGCAAGGACGGAGACCCGGAAAAAGCGTTCAGCAACGCAGCAAAAGTTATTGAGCGTTCCTATACAGCGCCATATTTAGCGCATAGTCCATTAGAGCCCCTTAATTTCTATGCAAATGTGACCGCGGATAAAGCAGAGATGATAGGTTCCATACAGACACCTGAGTATATGGAACAATCGGTTGCCAGGCGTTTGGGCATGAGCCTCGAACAGGTGGATATACAGATGACACGTGTTGGCGGTGGTTTTGGTAGGAAACTTTTTGGTCATTACCTATTGGAAGCTGCTGTGATATCCCAAAAAATAAAAAAACCGGTTAAATTGATCTATACGCGCGAAGACGATATGACCTTTGGTGCTTACCGGCCAACTTATCAAGCTTCTTATCGTGCCGCACTGGATGAAAACAACAATTTGACCGCCTTCCAAGTAAAAACAGGGGGAATACCGGAAAGTCCTTTGTTTGCCAATCGTTTTCCGGCAGGCGCCGTGGATAATTATTTGGCTGAAGAATGGACAATTGAATCAAACATTACTACAGCCGCTTTTAGGGCTCCAAGGTCTAATTTTATGGGAGCCGTAGAACAGGCTTTTTTAGATGAAGTTGCCGAATTGGCCGGTAAAGATCCAATCGATTTTAGATTGGAACTGTTCCAGAGGGCTATCGAGAACCCAGTTGGGGAAAATAATGATTACGAGGCAGAACGCTATGCAGGTGTTTTAAAATTAGCTAGTGAAAAATCAGGCTGGGGAAGTCCGAAACCTGAGGTCAGTCGTGGCGTGGCAGCCTATTTTTGCCACGATAGCTACGTCGCAAATGTTGTGGATCTTAGGATGGAGAATGAAAAACCAATTATCGAGAAGGTCTATTGTGCAGTTGATTGCGGGATTGTGGTAAATCCAATAGCGGCATCCAATATGGTCGAGGGGGGAAGTGTGGACGGTATCGGGCACGCTCTTTTTAGTCAATTAACCTTGAAAGATGGCATGCCACAACAGCGAAATTACAATGACTATCACCTGATCAGAAATAATGATGCACCCCGGGATGTTGAGGTACATTTCGTCGATAGTGATGTCCATCCTACTGGATTGGGAGAGCCCCCATTCGCCCCAGCTATTGGAGCCCTGGCAAACGCCCTGTATAAGGCAACGGGTAAACGGTACTATAATCAGCCGTTCATGGTGGATATAGAAGCTAAATATCTTAGTAAAAAAGAGATTGTATATAAATGAAATAAGCCATTATAGGATCTGTATACCAAATACAATCCTGTTTAGCAGTGTAGATTTGGTAGTATTCGGCAAATTGAATTTGTTATTGTCCCCATATCTTTTTATAAAGGTAGCAATTGCATTATTCAGGAATTTAAAAGCCTTTTTGCCTTATGCCATTTCTGAAAAAAATTACGTTTGTAACGAGCTACCTTGGCTGACTTATCCTCTTACTCTGGGATATATTCACATATCAAATTTAGTGTCAACCTTGCTTAAGGTTTATTTAATACAGAATGTTTAAGATGCCAGGTTTTATCTAAAATTTGAAAAAGTTTTATTCTTTTAACCTAGAAATTGAGGGAATTAGAAATTAAAAGGAGGGATTATCCTTATTTGATTCCATATGATACGAATTGGAAAAAAGGAGTTTGTAAGGCAATGGTTGTACCTATGTTGTACCTAATAAAAATAAAAAGGCTCAGACAATCGTCTGAGCCTCTGCTGTACCCCGGGCGGGAATCGAACCCGCACTCGTAAGAACTGGGTTTTGAATCCAGCGCGTCTACCAATTCCGCCACCGAGGCAAAATGCCAAATCACATTATTTAAATGTTCGGCAAAATTAGAAAATTAATTGATTTAAACGATAATATTTCAAAGAAATAAGCATTGATCAAAACTTAATTTTTAAATTTGCACCTTCTTTCAAAAAAGGAATCAAGCAAAACTAGGTAAAGAATGTCATTAACCGATCCACAAGCTAAAATTTTTGCCTGCACCCAGAGCAGGGTCCTTGCGGAAAATATCGCCAAAGAATATGGGCAGGAGCTAGGTAAGATCATCACCTCTACTTACAGCGATGGGGAGTTTCAGCCTTCTTTTGAAGAAAGTGTAAGGGGATCGCGGGTCTTTTTGATAGGATCTACTATGCCCAGTAGTGAGAACCTCATGGAAATGTTGTTGATGCTCGATGCGGCAAAACGCGCTTCGGCCAGGCATATAACAGCTGTGATACCTTACTACGGTTGGGCTAGGCAAGATAGAAAGGATAAGCCAAGGGTGCCCATAGCGGCAAAACTTATCGCAAACTTGCTTGAAACCGCTGGAGCCACACGTATCATAACGATGGATCTGCATGCTGACCAGATACAGGGATTTTTTGAAAAACCGGTTGATCATTTATTTGCCTCTACCATTTTTCTCCCTTATTTAAACAGTTTGAATTTAACTAATCTCACGATTGCATCTCCAGATATGGGTGGGTCTAAAAGAGCTTATGCGTATTCTAAGGCGATGAAGAGCGATGTTGTGATTTGTTACAAGCAACGTGCGAAGGCTAATATTATTTCCCATATGGAGTTGATAGGCCAAGTAACTGGTCGCCATGTGGTATTAGTGGACGATATGGTAGATACTGCGGGAACCCTTACCAAAGCGGCAGATCTTATGATGGAAAAAGGAGCTCTTAGCGTACGCGCCATATGTTCACACGCTATTTTAAGTGGAGATGCTTATGAGCGTGTAGAAAACAGTAAGTTGGAAGAGCTTATCGTAACAGACAGCATTCCACTTAAGCAAAAAAGCAGCAAAATACGTGTAGTAAGCTGCGCGCCACTTTTTGCGGATGTGATGCACCGGGTACATACTAACACAAGCATCGCATCGAAGTTTATCATGTAGTTCCTCCCCCAACCCCTCCGAAGGAGGGGAGCCACAAACTGACCCTGCCTGCCAAAGGCATGTAGTCAAGGAAAGAATTATAATAAGAATAACAATAGTAATAACAATAATAATTAACAATTCAGAATGAAGTCAATCACGATTACAGGATCTAAAAGAGAAAGCGTGGGCAAAAAGTCAACTAAAGCCCTACGTAATGCTGGAGAGGTTCCTTGCGTACTTTACGGAGGGGATGAACCAGTACATTTTAACGCACCAGAACTTGCGTTCAGACAGTTGGTTTACACTCCAGATGCGCACACCGCGACCTTGGAACTTGATGGGAAGACCTTTATGGCCATCCTTCAGGATATCCAATTTCACCCGGTGACAGATCGTATCTTGCACATCGATTTTTACCAGATTTTTGAAGGCAAAGAGGTGACCATGGTCATCCCAGTTCACTATACGGGTAGTTCCAGAGGTGTGCGTAACGGTGGTGTACTGCGTAAAACCTACCGTACATTGCGCGTAAAGGCGTTACCTAAAAATCTTCCTGACTTTGTTGTGGCAGATATAGGACCACTTAAAATCGGTGATAAACTATATATTACCGAAATTGAGACAGGCGATTGGAAATACCTGCACCCAGACAATACTGTGGTATGTCAAGTACGTACTTCTCGTAATATCGTTGAAGACCTCGAAGAAGTTGAAGAAGGAGAAGAAGTTGAAGAAGGAGCAGCTGAAGATTCAGAAGAAAGCAAAGAGTAAACTTAATAGCGTTTGCCTTAAAAACAGCAGAAAACACCCGTCCATATTTTGGCCGGGTGTTTTTTTATGCCCTACGGCCAAAAATGACTGCGCTAGCATCGTTTTCTTGCCCAAAACCTTAAATTTGCAACCTAATAATACAACTCTAATCATATGTCAGCCTTTTTCAGTAAGCTTTTTAAAGGGGAGAATACGATGGCCGACATAACGGAAGCATCAATGAAAAAATTTTTGATCGTAGGCTTGGGTAATATCGGCCCTAAATATGATGAAACCCGTCATAATATTGGCTTCAAAATCGTTGACGCTTTCGCGGAAGCGCAAAAAATAACATGGTCCACAGATAAGTTGGGTGATATCGCCCAGACTAAAATAAAAGGGAGGCCGGTCATACTTCTCAAGCCTAATACCTACATGAACCTAAGTGGTAAAGCAGTGCGCTACTGGATGCAAAAGGAAAAAATAAGCCTAGAGAATTTGCTGGTAGTCACAGACGATCTCAATCTTGATTTTGGAACCATTAGGATCAAGACTAAAGGGAGCGACGGCGGTCATAATGGACTCAAAGATATACAGAATCAGCTAATGACGAGCAATTACAACCGCTTCCGTTTTGGCATCGGTGACCGTTTCAGTAAGGGGAAACAGATAGATTATGTGTTGGGCGAGTGGGGTTCAGAGGAGCAGAAAGATCTGCCAGAACGTCTGGATACCTCGAGCAAAGCAATCTTCAGTTTTATTTCGGAGGATATTAATACAACCATGAATACTTATAACGGCAATTAATTTGAGAACCTATCCATCTGCACAAGAATTTGACGGTAAGAAATCCACCGTGGTGACCATAGGCACTTTTGACGGGGTACACGTGGGGCATCGAAAGATCATACAGCGTTTACTGGCCAGTGCTCAGGGCAGCGATCTGGAGTCGGCCGTGCTTACTTTTTTTCCGCATCCGCGCATGGTGGTGCAGAACAATACAGACATTAAGCTTATAAATACCATCAAAGAGCGTAAAAGACTTCTTGAGAAAACCGGTCTTGACCATCTCATTATCCATCCTTTCACGCTTGATTTTTCCCGCCTTACGGCGGAAGCTTATGTCAAGGATATACTGGTAGACCAGTTGCATGCAAAAAAAGTTATTATAGGATATGACCACCACTTTGGGCGCAACCGGAATGCAAATATTGATGATTTGAAACGTTTTGGTGAAAAATATGATTTTGAGGTTGAAGAAATTTCCAAGCAGGACATTGATGACGTCTCCATAAGTTCTACTAAAATCAGAAAGGCCCTAGATTCTGGCGATATTGAAAAAGCTAATAGGTATCTGGGTCATCCCTTTGTGCTTACTGGTATCGTTTCGCGAGGAAAGGGCCTAGGCCGAAAGATGAACTATCCCACCGCAAACCTAAAAATAGCCGAAACCTATAAAATAATTCCTCATAAAGGAGTTTATGTTGTTCAATCTGAAATAGACGGTAAGCAGGAATATGGTATGATGAGCATAGGAACAAATCCTACCGTGGGCGGGAGCGATCTCACCATAGAAACCTATTTTTTTGATCTGGATCGTGATCTTTACGACAGGGAGCTTGAGATACAAGTGCTCAAAAGAATCAGGGACGAGAAGAATTTTAATGGCATTGAAGAGCTTATAGCTGCCATGCAGGCAGATGAGCGGTTTTCAAGGGATTATATCGCAAAGATGAATGCTGAATAAATGGCTCTATACTCGAGTAGATAATAGTGCGCTGATACTATTCCGCGTTGTTTTTGGGTTGCTCATAGCGCTCGAAGCCTGGGGCGCGATCGCAACGGGCTGGATAAAACGAACGCTTTTAGAAAGCGATTTCAATTTTCATTTTATTGGTTTTGACTTCCTACAGCCTTTGCCTGGTTATGGGATGTATTACTATTATGGCATTATGGGCCTGCTGGGCGTTTTTGTAATGCTGGGCTACCGTTACCGTCTCAGTATTTTGGGCTACGGTATTATGTGGGCGGGAGTTTATTTCATGCAAAAATCATCGTACAACAACCATTATTATCTGCTTTTACTATTGCTGGGCTTATTGGCATGTATGCCGGCAAACCGTTATTTGTCTCTAGATGTATTGCGGAAACCAGAACTCAAGCGCATCTCAATGCCGCAATGGGTGTATATCGTGATCATCGCCCAGTTATGGATCGTATATACATTTGGTGCCATTGCAAAATTATATCCAGACTGGCTCGATGCTTCGGTGCCGGGAATGCTCATGCACGCACGCAGTCATTACTGGGGCATTGGGGAGATTCTTCAAGAAAAATGGACACACTATATAATCGCTTATGTAGGTATTTTATTTGACGCGCTGATCATACCTGCATTGCTCTGGCGGCCCACTCGAAAAATCACCTTTGTACTTTCCATATTTTTTCATCTGTTCAATTCCATTGTCTTTCACATAGGGATTTTTCCATATATGTCGCTAGCGTTCACCTTATTCTTTTTTCCTGCGGAAACCATTCGGCGTATTTTTCTGCCAAAAAAGCCATTTTATGATAAAAAAGAGCTGATTTTACCTAAAAATCGGAAGTTTATCCAAGTTATTTTTCTTATCTATTTTCTTTTTCAGCTTGGTTTGCCACTGCGGCATTGGTTTATAAGGGATGATGTGTTGTGGAACGAAGAAGGCCACCGACTGAGCTGGCGTATGATGCTGCGGTCAAAATCTGGCCGAATCAACTTTAAGGTGATCGATAAAAAAACCGGAGAGCGCATCATCATAAACCGCAAGGATATGCTCTCGACAAAACAGCAGCGTGCGGTCGCGACAAAACCAGATATGATCTGGCAATTTTGCCAGTATTTAAAGCAAAAATTTGCTAAAGAAGGACGTGATGTTTCCATTTATGTAAATTGCCGGGTGCGTGTAAATGACCACGATTATGAGACATTCATAGATCCAGAAGTAGATATGGCGGCTGCCAAATGGGATTATTTTTGGCACAATGACTGGATTATGCCTTCGAAATTGGATGCTCCAAAAAACCGGTAAAAAACCGAAAAAACCACCTTTTCAATAGGTTTTTTAGAATAAAAAACTTTTTATCTTTTTAAAATATACGGATCTGAACAACCCTGCACGCTCGATTGTTCGTAAGTAATGTAAACAACCATTACTATGAGAATCATCAACCTGATCCTGACCATTGAAAGCAGATCAATTGCCTGGAAAGCCCGCCACGGACTCACATTTCTAAGAATATCACTGGGGATCGTGTTTTTCTGGTTTGGGTTCTTAAAATTTTTTCCCGGTTTGAGTTCAGCAGAGCAGATAGGGGGAGAAACGATCTTAAAATTAAGTTTTGGCCACATTCTTCCGGTCGTTTCCATGAAAATCCTAGCCGGAATGTCTTATTGGGATAGGTTTAATTACAAAAAAATTCCTTTCCCTCACGTTGCTTTTGCTGTATTTTCAAATGGCGGGAACCTTGACACCGTTGCTTCTTTTCCCCGAACTTACTTTTGAGAACTCCGTTTTAGTACCTACATTATTAGGGCAATACATCATTAAAAATTTTATACTCATCTCCGCCGGGGTCGTGATCGGAGCGACCGCTAAGGGTGGCAGTATCATAAGTAATGCGGCGGTCGCCGAAAAAGGCAAACACATGGAAGACCTTATTTCCCGCTATCGCCGCCGTTTTAATCAGGATCCATCAGTTGATAAGCGTAAGTGGAATTGAGTTTATAGTTTCAAAAATTTCTCTGATTTAGAAAGCAATATCGTTAACGCATCATTAATCATCGTAAATGTACCACTATGTCTGAGCTATAATGATTGTTATGAATATGATAATTTTAAGATGTTTTTAGTATTAAAATCAAAAAAATCAATCATTCGGTCAATTATTATAGCGGTTTAACGCTTTTTAACATAGATTCGCGCTTTTACAACTTCTCAAAATAAAGAATCGAATGAAAAACAACTACAAGCAATCATGGCTATATCTTTTACTATTTATGTTTGTCTTTCAGGCTGCACTGGCTCAGACAAAGGCTATAACGGGAACTGTTACAGGGGTAAATGACAATCAGCCTCTGCCTGGGGCCTCCGTTATTGTTCAAGGAACAAATAGGGGTACACAAACTGATTTTGATGGTAATTTCACCATTAGTGCTTCACCAAACGAAAGCCTTGTCATTTCTTATGTAGGCTTTATAACAATAACTAAAAATGTAGGGCAATCTAGCGAAATAAGCGTAGCACTTAAACCTGACTCAAATGCGCTTGATGAGGTGATCGTCACTGCATATGGAACAAGTACTAAGGAAGCCTTTACAGGTTCTGCAAGTGTGATTAGATCTGAAGATTTAGAACAAAGGGTGGTTACTTCCCCCATTGCAGCGATAGAAGGTTCAACCACTGGAGTTCAATTTTTATCCGCTTCGGGCCAGCCAGGCTCTTCTCCAAGTGTTATTATAAGAGGTGTGGGAACATTGAATGGTGATACAGACCCACTTTATATAGTAGATGGAATTCAATTTGAAGGAGGCTTAAACACCCTTAGCCAAAACGACATTGAATCTATTACTGTCTTAAAAGATGCTGCATCAACCGCACTTTACGGTTCTCGTGCGGCAAACGGGGTAGTTCTCATTACAACAAAAAGCGGAAAAATGAATGCTCCTACTCGCATTAGCGCCACTTCACAATATGGTGTGGTTACACAAGGGGTTTCAAATTATGATGCGGTGGGGCCTGGCCAATATTACGAGCTGATGTGGGAGGCTTACAAAAACACACTGGATGGAGATAATCCTGCATCTGAAGCATCTGCAACGATTTTCAATCGTTTAGGATATAACCCTTTTAATGTGCCAAATGATCAAATAGTAGGCACAGATGGTAGGATAAACCCAAATGCTGAAGTAATTTATAAAGGTTTGGATTGGTACGATGCACTGCAAAGAACTGGTAGTAGGAGGAATAATTCGATGAGCATCAGTGCGGGAGGTGAGAATCATAATTTATTCTTTTCGGTATCGCACCTTGATGAAAAAGGCTACGTGATAAAAAGTGACTTTAGTCGTTTGACTTCTCGTTTAAATGCAGATTTCATTCCTGCGGAATGGCTGAAAATAGGAGGGAATGTAAACTTGTCACTTAGTAAATCTAATGGATTGGGGAGTCCGGGCACGAGTAGTATCGTGAATGCTTTTAACTGGGCGAAAGATTTAGGTTCTATTTATCCAGTTTGGATAGTAGATAATAATGGCGATTTTGCGTTGAATGCTAATGGAGAGCGTCAATATGACCTAGGTGAAGGATATTCTGAATATGGTATACAGTCTAGGCCTTATAATCCAGGACGTCATGGTATTGCTGAAACTGTTTTTAATAGTGAAAAAACAGATATAAATAATCTTGGTCTTAGAATGTATGCAGAGTTTTCACTGTTTGAAGGTTTGACTGCTAGATTCAATTATGGGCAAGACGTACAGGATTATATTAATAAAGGTTATGAGAATGCTATTGTAGGTGACGGCGCTCCAACTGCGCGTTATGGTGAGACAAGATTTCGTAGGACTGTAGAGAATTTTAATCAGATCTTAACTTATAAGAAATCCTTTGACGACGTACATAATTTTGATGTGACCTTGGGGCATGAAAGTTTTGATAGACACTACTCTGAAAATAACGGTCTTGCGACTGTCCAAACAGCAGATGGTATTTATGAGTTTGATAATTTTTCGACTCCTGTTCGTTTAGGAGGATATAGTTCAGATAAGAAAATTGAAGGTTACTTTGGTAGGCTAAATTATAATTTTCATGACAAATATTATATAAGTACTTCTGCAAGAAGGGATGGAAGTTCTGTATTTAATAAAAATGTGCGATGGGGTACATTCTATTCCGTAGGTGCCTCTTGGCGCATAGATCAAGAGAACTTTATGGATAACGTTGGGTTTGTAGATCAACTTAAACTGCGTGCCTCATATGGAGAGGTCGGTAATGATGATCTATTAGATTATTATATCTCTCAACCGCGTTATTCAATCACGTCAAATGCAGGAGACCCAGCCATTTTCTTATCTGATATCGGAAATGCGCAGTTGACCTGGGAAACAATTGAAAGTTATGATGTGGCTTTAGAGTTTGGATTATTCAAAAATTTTTTAGACGGTTCATTTGAGTACTACAAGAAAAACTCTTCAGACCTACTTTATAACTTGCCAATTGCTTTGTCTAATGGTTTAAACGAGGTTCCTCAGAATGTGGGAACTATGTATAACAAAGGTTTTGAAATGTCACTAACTGCACATTTGTTAAATACTGCTGATTTTACATGGGATTTAACGGCACAGGTATCGACATTTGAAAATAAGATTACCGCACTTCCGTCGCCTTTTGTGGACGGTTCCAAACGATGGGAAGTGGGAAGATCACGGTTTGATTTTTATATTTACGACTATGCAGGTGTAGATCCAGACAACGGTGATGCCCTATATTATATGTATGAGGGCGATTGAAAATAAGATTACCGCACTTCCGTCGCCTTTTGTGGACGGTTCCAAACGATGGGAAGTGGGAAGATCACGGTTTGATTTTTATATTTACGACTATGCAGGTGTAGATCCAGACAACGGTGATGCCCTATATTATATGTATGAGGGCGATATAAATGCTGGAGAACGAGAGCCAGTTCTTAATGAGGATGGAACACAGGCTACTACTAACGATTGGGACGAGGCCGGTAGAGCGTATGTAGGCGAGCAATCCATACCCGATTTGATTGGATCTGTCCAAAACAGGTTTAATTACAACGGTTTTGCATTAGATTTTATAATTACTTTTTCAGAGGGTGGAAAAATTCTGGACAATGGCTACTCTTCTATGATGCATACCGGGTCTTACGGCGATTCTTTCCATCCAGATGCTTTAAATGCATGGCGTAACCCTGGTGATATTACTTCAGTGCCCAGACTTGAAAATGGAAATTCAAATCAAGTACAGACACAATCCACAAGATTTTTGACAGACGCTTCTTTCATTTCTCTCAGAAATGCCAATATATCATATACTTTTA
>Ga0314774_1000719_pt1 | contig 24403 bp, 23 predicted proteins | sample MetaGCBIA2018_FD_204515 | JGI IMG/M metagenome (GOLD analysis project Ga0314774, IMG submission 204515) | Cryopeg brine microbial communities from Beaufort Sea near Barrow, Alaska, United States - CBIA 2018 | ecosystem: Environmental > Aquatic > Marine > Coastal | place: USA: Alaska | collected...
CCCGTCCGTTTTCAATGGCAAACGCGTGTTGATCGTCGGCTGTGGTAACTCCGGCGCGGATATCGCCGTGGACGCCGTACACCACGCCACATCAGTAGACATCAGCCTTCGGCGCGGTTATTACTTCCTGCCCAAATTCATCAAGGGCCGACCCATTGATACACTGGGCGGCAAGCTCAAGCTGCCGCGCCCGCTGAAGCAGCGCATGGACGCAGCGATGATCCGCATGATCGTCGGCAAACCCTCCGATTACGGCCTGCCGGACCCGGATTACCGCATGTACGAATCACACCCGGTGGTCAATTCGTTGGTACTGCACCATCTGGGTCATGGCGATATCAAGGCACGCCGCGATATAAGTCAGGTTGACGGCCACACCGTGACTTTCACCGATGGCGAAAGCGCCGACTATGATCTGATCCTGATGGCCACTGGATACCTGCTCGATTATCCCTTCATCGACCGCACTCACCTGAACTGGCCCGCTGGCCAGGACGCACCGCAGCTCTATATGAACGTCTTCCATCCGCAGTATGACAATCTGTTCATGATGGGCATGATCGAGGCGGCCGGTCTGGGCTGGGAGGGGCGCAATCAACAGGCGCGGCTGGTGGCGCTGTATATCCAGCAGCGCCAGCAGAACACAGAAGCGGCCAACCAGTTCGACAAGATCAAACAGGCCCGCTCCGGCGTGACCTTGGATGGCGGTTATGACTACATCAAGCTGGCCCGCATGGCCTACTACGTGAACAAGGATGAGTACCTGAAGACTCTGGCCGAGCACATTACCGAGCTGCATAGTGGTCTGAGTGTTGAAGAACCCCAGCCGGTACCCACAGCGTGAGCGGCGCGCTGCCGATCGAGTTCGACCCGGCCAGCCTGATTCTGCTCAATATCATCATGGCCTGCATGATGTTTGGCGTCTCGCTGAGCCTGCGCCTCGAGGACTTCAAGCGTATTGCCCTGGCGCCCATTGCACCCTTGGCGGGGCTGTTTGCCCAGTTCCTGCTGCTACCTCTGGCCACCTGCCTGTTCACCTGGGCACTGAAGATCGATGCCGAACTGGCGCTGGGGATGATATTGGTGGCTTCCTGCCCAGGCGGCAGCTTCTCTAACATCATGACCTGGCTGGCCAAGGGCAACGTCGCCGTGTCAGTCAGCATGACTGCGGTTTCCAGCATGGCTGCGACGGTGATGACACCGCTGAACTTTGCCTTCTATGGCTGGCTGAATCCGCACACCCGCGAGTACCTGACCCAAATCACCCTGGAGCCGGGCGGGATTTTGCTGCTGGTTCTGTTGGTGCTGGCGCTCCCCCTGGTGCTCGGCATGATGACCGGACGCAAGTTGCCGGGCCTGGTCGCGCGTAGCGAGAAGCCGCTACGCATTATCTCCTTGTTGGTGTTTCTGGGCTTTGTCGCGATTGCTTTCTCGAATAATGTCGACCTGTTCATTGAGCGCTTCCACAGCTTTTTCTGGCTGGTGGTCGCCCATAACCTGCTGGCATTGTCGCTGGGTTACGGTATGGGCGTGCTGCTCAAGCTACCAGTTGCCGACCGCCGAGCCGTGACCATGGAGGTGGGCATACAGAACTCCGGGCTGGGTCTGGTCATCCTCTTCACGTTTTTCCCGGAGGCCGGCGGTATGATGTTGATCACCGCGTTCTGGGGCGTCTGGCACCTGGTGTCAGGCATCACTCTTTCACAGATCTGGGCGCGCACTGCACATGACTAAACGCATACTCATTACCGGCGCTGCCGGCTATATCGGCCATCAGCTGGGTAATCGGCTGGCGGCTCACTACCACGTGGTCGGCACCGACATCCGCAGCCGCGACGATCTGGCTTTTCCGGTCACCGTGCTGGATGTGCGTGATCCGAGCCTGGCCGATGTGCTGAAGGAGAAGGGCATTACTCACGTGGTGCACCTGGCGTCCATTCTTCAAGCATCGAAGGACCGTGCTCGGGATTTCGATATTGACGTCAATGGCACCCGCAACGTCCTCGAGTGCTGCATCAAGGCAGGCGTAGACCACCTGACATTGACCAGCTCCGGCGCCGCCTACGGTTACCACGCGGACAATCCTGCGTGGATCGACGAACAGGATGCGCTGCGCGGTAATACCGAGTTCGCCTATTCCGATCACAAGCGACAGGTCGAGGAAATGCTCGCCGATTTCCGAAACACGCATCCACAACTGCAGCAACTGATCTTCCGCCCGGGTACGGTTCTGGGCACCGATACCCGCAATCAGATCACCACCCTGTTCATGGCCCCGCGCATCTTGGCACTCAAGGGCAGCGATTCGCCCTTCGTGTTCATCTGGGACCAGGATGTGATTGGCGCTATGGAGATGGGTATTAGCGATGACAAGGTCGGCATCTACAATATGGCCGGGGACGGTGCGCTGACCATGCTGGATATCGCCAGCCGTCTGAACAAGCCACTCCTCAGGTTACCCGTATGGCTGGTCAAGGCAGGCCTGCAAATTGCAAAGTGGCGTGGCAAACCCACTGGGCCGGAGCAAGTCAATTTCCTGCGCTATCGTCCGGTGCTCAGCAACCGCCGGTTAAAAGAAGAGTTTGGTTACCCCCTGGCGAAAACATCTGCTGAAACCTTTGAATATTTCATCGAGAGCAATGGGTTGCGTAAGCCCTGACACGGAGAACCAGACTAATGAATGTCACCCTGATCACCGGCGCCGCTTCAGGCCTCGGCTGGGCCATGGCGCGTCAGTGGTACGCCGCTGGGCACAGCCTGGTGCTGGCCGATATAGACTCCCCAGGGCTGGCCGTCCGCGCCGCAGAGCTGGGCGACCCCGAACGAGTCCTGACAGTGACCACGGATATCACCCAGGCTGCCGATATCACTTTTCTGATCGATCAAGTATACGAGCGCTTCGGTCGTCTCGATCTGCTGGTCAACAACGCCGGCATTACCCACCGCTCACCGGCGCACCAAACCAACCCGGCCGTGTTTCGCAAGGTCATGGCTGTGGACTGGCAAGGCCCGGTAGAACTGACAATGGCGGCGTTGCCACTGCTACGCGAGTCTGCCGGTCAGATTGTCTGCATTGGCTCGATGGCCGGCTGGATGCCCGTACCTGGCCGGGCTGCATACTGCGCCGCCAAAAGTGCCCTGACGCAATTCTTTGAGGTGTTGCGCCTGGAACTGGAAGCCGACGGCATCCATATACTCATGGCTTACCCGAGCTTTCTCGACACGCCCATCGAAAATCATGCGTTGGGTCGTGATGGCAACACCGCAAAGCATCCACGCTCGATGGTTGGCAGCATGCGCAGCGCCGAATGGATGGCCGAACTGATCGACCAGGGATTGCAGCGACGCAAACGTTGGATCCTGCCTGAACCGATCTCGCGCTTGGGTAGCCTGCTCTGGCGTATCGCGCCCTCGTTATATCTGCGCCAGGTACGCAAGCGTTTTGCCGGTGAACTGCGTTGATCAACGCCCACCCGCAAGCCAAGATCAAACTCGGCAATCCCGGCCACAATCTGAAAAGGCATCACCATGCTGCTTGACCCCTGGATCTGGCTTGGCGCTTTCATTCTGCTGGCCTACACCGTTGAAGCCATTACCGGCTTCGGCAGTCTGGTGATTGCTCTCTCCCTGGGTGCGCTGATCCTGCCCATTCCGGCAATGCTGCCGGTGGTGGTGCCCCTGAACGTGTTGATGACCGGTTACCTGGTCTGGCGCAATCGCCAGCATATCTACTGGCCCGTGCTGCTCAAGCTGGTCCTGCCGCTGATGTTACTGGGTACACTGGCGGGCTACGGACTGCGGCCCTGGCTAGGAGATTCTTTACTCAAGCTGCTGTTTGGCGCGCTGGTGCTCTGGTTTGCCAGCCGCGAGCTCTGGCGTATGGCCCGCGGCATCCAGATCGTGCCGCACAGCCTGATACTCAGCCGCACACTGACCTTCGGCGCCGGCATCACACACGGCCTGTTCGCTTCCGGCGGCCCACTGCTGGTTTACGCATTAGGCGGCATCCAACTAGACAAAAGCCGCATGCGCGCCACGTTGCTGGTGGTGTGGTTCACGCTGAACTCGTGTCTGTCATTGCTGTTTCTGGTTGACGGTACATTGCTTCCCAGCCTGCCGCGTCTAGTCTTCTATCTGCCGCTGCTGGTTATCGGCGTGCTACTGGGCGAATATCTGCATCACCGGCTTAATGAACAGCGTTTTCGGCAACTGGTTTATAGCTTATTGGCGATAACCGGCGCGTTGCTGATGCTCAAGGCGGCTACGTGATAGTCTCGATTCGCAGTAGTAACTGCACCGCACTTTCCCCTCAGCCGGAGCGTCTCAGCCAATGACTGAAGCCCCTTTGAAAACCCTGTCCGACCTGGCCAACGAGGCCCATAACCGGATTCAGGCGACGCACGAGCACATCAATCCGGTAGTGGAAGTCCGCCGCGGCATGCGCGATGCAGGGATACCCGCTGATGTCATGACCATCGATTGCCTGCGCACCCAGCGCCGCATCAATCTGATCCTGCATGACCAGCAGCCGGGCATAGTGCTCTACCAGTTCGTCACCCGCGAAGAAGAGGTTGGTGGCGAATTTAAACAGATTGATCTGGCTACGCTGAACAGCACCACGCTGTTTGAATGGATGCAGGACTATTTCGGCTGACTCGGCACTATTAATCTAGCTGCCAACACTGACGGTCCCTTGCATTAAAAGCGTGTTCGCCCCTGGCGGGCAGCCACAAGCCACATAGTCTCCCGCTCTTGCGGCAGGACCGGCTGGCAGAAAAGTTGTTCTCGCGCCGATAGCGACAATGACACCCACGCCCTTCTTGCAGGCCGGGCAGGTGGCTTTGTGACCTATTGAGCTAGCAACGAGTCCGTCGAAAAGCAGACCGGCATTACCTTCGATGACGACACCTCCGGTGGAGGTTTTTGAGCCTATCCCTATGCTGAGCATGGTATGCAGTCACTCCCTGTGCGTGGTTCATCCTGCTCCGAACCGGGAATATCCTTGGCTTTCGGCGCGTCTCCTAATCATACCTGCCGTGCAGGGGCGGACAACTGTAATGCGCTGAACTGATACCTGCCGCACATTTTGGGCTGGCTACTGGTTGCAACACGCCTGAGCATGCTCAAAAAATCACACTGCATCCGCAGAGCGAAACCGCTCCGTCAGCTGACGCATCGACAGGGAGTCCTGGCGCAACGACTCACTGACCTCTCTGGAATGGTTCACGCTGCCCATCAGCAACAAAGAACTCTCCCGCAACATGGTTGAACGTTGCTTGATCAGCTTGAGCTCGTCGCGCTGCAGTGAGACCGAACGTGAAACTTGATGGCTACTGGTTTCCATTTCAACAAACTGGTCCGCCAGTCGGGTCAGGTGGGTTTTCAGCTGATCCAGGTTGGTTCGATTGTCTGCCCCGGCTGCACTCATTTCACCCAGCAGCGCATTCACGCCGCTGACACCTTCGACCAGATCAAGCACCCACTGACGGATATTGCGAGTCGAATCGGCGGTTCGCTGGGAGAGGGTTCTCACCTCGTCGGCAACGACGGCGAAACCGCGACCATGCTCGCCCGCTCGCGCCGCTTCAATCGCAGCATTCAGCGCCAGCAGGTTGGTTTGGTCGGCAACCGCGGCAATGACGCCAATCACCTGCTGGATTTTACTGGTGGATTCGCCCAGCGCCTGGATAGAGCTCGACACCCGCACAATCACCTCGATGGCGTTGTTGGCGGCCGCTTCGCTGCTCTGCAAGCCCTGCTGAACTTGCCCATTGGCCAGCACTGCCTCGCGTATGGTGGCGGCTGAAAGCTCCGTGGCCAATTCGATCTCCGATGCCTGTCCCGCAATTGCACCCATCGAGTGATTAACCTCTTCAATCTGTTCGCGGGTTGTCTCTGAAGCCGCCTGCACTGCTTCCGCCTGGGTATCCAGAGTGGCGGAGCGTTGATTCAAGCCTGCGGCCGAATGGCGGATTTCCCCGATAAACTGATCGAATCGGCCGACCAGACCGTTCAAAGCACGTGCGACCCCGGCAACCTCGTCCTCGCCGGTAACCCGCGGTGGGCAACTGAGATCCGAAGTGTCGTCCATTTTCTTGATATCACTTTCGATCTTCTGCAACCGGACGATAACCGTTTGTCTGAGCCAGAGCGTCATAAGAATAATCGCTATCAGAAAGACCCCAGAGCCGATAAGTAGAAACGTTTGTTGCTTGTCGAGATAGGCCAGCAACTGGGAAGAGTCTTCTTGAATACTGTTTCGGCTTGCGCGCTTTCGTTGCTCGATAGCGGCGAGCATCGGTCCCAGTGCCGGAAACAGATCAAAATCCACGACCTGACCCACTCTGTAATAGCTTTTCTCGCGAATGCCCGGCTCAATTTTGGCTAGCAGGCCCAATACAGCCTGAAAGCTGTCCTGGTTGTCAGCCGCCCACTCGCTGAGTTGCGGACTTTGCTCGATCACGTGCCAGTACAGGGGTAGGGAGCCCGTCAAACTATCAAATGTGGGGGTGATTTCATCCCAGAGCAGTAGCTGGGCTTTAATCTTGTAAGCCAGATCCTGTAGCTGCCGATGGTCCTGTTCGAGATCTTCGAGCATCCATGATTCCTCAAGCCCGGCGGTAATCAGCCGCTCTGATGCGTTCTCTGCTTCGTTGATGATCAGCAGGGACAATACCGCCAATGCGGCCAGGGCGCTGACGGACAGAAATGAAAAACACAGGATGCGGGTGCGGACTGTGGAAAGCATAATCACCTCACTACGGGATAGGCTTCCGAAGGCTATTCCCGGGATGTGACATTGCAGTGACAGACCGTCTATTCAGTGCTTTTGCAGCCCATAATCAAAATGATTGCCATACAATCAGCAAAACTAGCGTTTAGGTCCCAGGCATCGCGAAGAGTGCTAACGTTGGTTGGTTCATTGCGTAAACCGTCATCGTCAAGGAAGCCAACCCATGCCAGAAGCCACAGGTCGTCAGTCGATTTTCATTACCGGAGCCGCGTCTGGCATGGGACGGGAAACCGCACGTTTATTTAAGCAGCAGGGCTGGTTTATTGGCGCTTTCGATCTGAATCAGGCCGGTCTGGAGGCGCTGCAGGCCGAATTGGGTGCAGATAATTGCCTGATAGGGCAGTTGGATGTCAGCGACAAGATCGCCTACGAGCAGGCGATCAATTCCTTCGATGCAGCCACTGGCGGACGCATGGACATTCTGTTCAACAACGCCGGGATCGCCATGCGCGGCTTTTTTGACGAGATTCCCTTCGAGGAGCAAATGCGCCTGGTGCAGGTCAATTTTGTCGGCGTACTCAATGGCATTCACACCGCATTGCCGCTTCTGAAAGCCACGCCCAATGCCTTATGTTTCACTACCTCATCATCGTCGGCGACCATGGGTATGCCGCTGATTGCCGTGTATTCGGCCACCAAGCATGCGGTGAAAGGACTGACCGAAGCGCTTTCCAATGAATTTCGCCGACATGATATTCGCGTAGCCGACGTATTGCCCGGTCTGATCCGCACCGGCATGCCCGATGACGCAATGCTGGCAGCAGCATCAGACACGGGCGCGTTCCGTGTAATAGAGGCCATCGAGGTGGCCAAGGTCGTGTGGGAAGCCTACCAGTCCGACACCCTGCACTGGTATGTGCCGGAGGAACTGGCAGAACTGGATAAAGCCGCAGGCAACAATCCGGAACGGCTGCGCGACAAGTTGGCCCGCCAGCTCTGAATCGCCTTGCCGCAGGCTCCATCCAGCGGTTAGCCTTGGCACTTCTAGCCAAGGGGTGTTGTCAATGCAGGGGGGTGTTCAAGATCGTCCATTACGCATGATCCGCCGGTGGCTGGCCTTCCTGCTATGTAACTGTCTCTGGCTGCCGGCCAACGCCTCGGCACAGGATCTGGTGGTCTTCGCTGCAGCCAGTCTCGGCGGTAGCTTGCAGAAAGTATTCAGCGCTTGGCAGGAGGATTCCGGTCACACCGCCGTGGCGTCCTATGCCGGCAGCTCGTTACTGGCCAGGCAGATACAGCAGGGTGCGCCAGCCGACCTGTTTATCTCCGCCAGCAGCGAGTGGATGGATGCGGTGCAGGCATCGGGTCATATCGACGCAAAAAGCCGTCGTAACCTGCTCGGCAATCGCCTGGTGTTGATTGCCTATGGCAGCAATGTCGAACCAGTAGAGCTGGTGCCTGGGGTCAATCTGGCTGATCTGCTGGGTGGTAACCGTCTCGCCATGGCGATGGTGGATGCCGTGCCCGCGGGCATTTACGGTAAGTCGGCGTTGACCGCTCTGGGTGAATGGAACAGCGTGGCGCCCCGTGTTGCCCAGTCGGATAACGCACGTTCTACACTCAATCTGGTGGCCTCCGGCGAAGCGCCCTACGGCATTGTATATGCGACCGACGCCCGGGCCGAGTCCAGGGTCAGCGTAGTCGGCACCTTTACCGAAGGCACCCACGAGCCCATCGTCTACCCGGTTGCCATTCTGAGCAACAGCCAAAGCAAGGTCGCATTTGATTTCCTGGCGTACCTGGGCGGCGACAAGGCACGGGGCATTTTCCAGACTGATGGCTTCATGGTGCTGGATTGATTGCGAACGTAACAGGCTGGCTCGGGCCGGCAGAATGGGAGGCAGTCGCTCTGTCATTACGGGTCTCATTCTGGGCCACGCTGCTCAGTCTACCCGTGGGCCTGCTAACCGCCTATGCACTGGCTCGCTGGCGTTTTCCCGGCAAGCTACTGTTGAATGGTCTGGTGCACTTACCGCTGATCCTGCCTCCGGTTGTAACCGGCTATGTGTTGCTGATCGGCTTTGGTCGCCGCGGCCCTATTGGTCAGTGGCTGGACGACAGTTTCGGCGTTGTCCTGGCGTTTAACTGGACCGGCGCCGCCCTGGCCGCCGCGATCATGGCTTTTCCGTTGATGGTGAGGGCTATGCGACTGGCCATTGAGGCAGTCGATCCCAAGCTGGAACAGGCCGCCAGTACCCTCGGCGCCGGGCATGGCTGGGTATTTCTGACCATCACCTTGCCGCTGATCCTGCCCGGCGTGATTGCCGGCGCTATCCTCGCGTTTGCCAAAGCGATGGGCGAATTTGGTGCAACCATTACCTTCGTCTCAAATATTCCCGGCCAGACCCAGACCATCCCGTCAGCCATTCATGCGTTTTTACAGGTGCCCGGTGGCGAGCCCATGGCAGCGCGGCTGGCGATCGTGTCAGTCATCATCGCCATGGGCGCTCTGCTAATGTCGGAAATCATGGCGCAACGTGTGGCACGGAGAATTGCCGGAAAATGACCCTCACCGTGACACTTCAACAGCAATTGGGCGACTTCAGCCTGGATGCCAGCTTCCATGCACCACCGGGCCTGACGGTGCTTTTTGGCGCATCGGGCTCTGGCAAGAGCACCATCGTCAATGCGGTAGCCGGTTTGCTACGACCCGAGACGGGTCGAATCGAGCTCAACGGCCGGGTATTGCTCGACACTAGCGCCCGCATCAACCTGCCGGTGCGCAAGCGCCGGATCGGTTATGTGTTTCAGGACGACAGGCTATTTCCGCACCTAAGCGTAGAGCAGAATATTCTCTATGGCCGCCGCTTCGCCTCTCCCGATGCACCCCCGGCCGATCTGGCGCAAATCATTCACATGCTCGGCATCGGGACGCTGCTCGCAAGACGCCCAGCGACCCTCTCTGGCGGCGAGAAGCAGCGCGTCGCCATAGCACGGGCGCTACTCTGCGGCCCGGAACTGATTCTCGCCGATGAGCCTCTGGCAGCACTCGACGAGGCGCGCAAGGCGGAGATCCTGCCGTATTTCGAGCGCCTGCGGGACGAGCTGCTGATACCCCTGCTCTACGTCAGCCATTCCCTCTCGGAGGTAGCACGACTAGCTACTACGGTTGTTACCCTGGCGGCCGGACGCGTTACTGGGGTGGGGGCTGTCGCGCAAGTCTTGAGCGACCCTCAGCTAGCCCTGGGCCTGCGTGATGCGGGTGCGATTCTGAGCGGAACCCTGACAGCCCATCATGCCGATGGCCTGAGCGAGCTGACCACCTCCGGCGGCGCGCTATTCATACCGCGCCAGTGCGCCAGCCTGGGCACGCAGCTGCGCGTGCGCATCGAGGCGCAGGATGTCATTCTCTCCTGCAATCGGCCAACCGGGCTGTCAGCGATGAATATTCTGCGCGGTACCATCAGCGCAATATCCTCCCGCGACGGCAGTGACGCGATGGTGGCACTGCGTATGGGCGATGAAAGCCTGCTCGCCCGGATAACCTGCCGCTCGGTCTCCTCACTCGGGCTGGCTGTGGGCGATGATTGCCATGCGATCATGAAATCAGTCGCGCTGGCACCCGGCGACATCAACTGAAGCGTGCACAACCGCTTATGCTTCAAGATCATTGCTGGCCGGGCGTTTCTGGCTGCCCAGAGTATTGAACGCGATATGCGTGCTTGGGAACACCTCACCCACCTGCTGATTAATCCAGTCCGTTTCTTCCAGATTATCCATTACCGGACCCTTTACCTCGGCCAGATGCAAGTGGATATCCTTTTCGACCAGGCCTTCGGTCAGCTCGCTAAGCATGTCCAAACCGGTGCTGTCGATATGATTAACCGCAGACAATATGAGCAGCACTTCGCGGGTATCGGGATAATCACGTAGCGCCTGGTAAAGCGCGTGCTCAATCGCCTTGGTATTGGCGAAAAAGATATTTTCATCGATACGCAAAGCCAGCAGGTGCGGCTCAGTCTCTACCAGGTGACGCTTGGTATTACGAAACTCCTGTGTACCCGGCACCCGGCCAACCACTGCAATATGCGGTCGGCTGCCGCGCCATAGCTGGGCGGCAATCGACAGGCAGATGCCCAGGGCAATACCGCCCTCGATCCCCAGCAGCAATACCCCCGCAGCGGTACTGAACAGTGTCAGACCCTCGGCTCTATCATAACGCCATGCGCGTCTTAGGCTCGCCACATCGATCAGCGGGGTGACGGCGACAAGTATCACCACAGCCAATATCACCAGCGGCAAATGCGCAAACAGCGGCGCAATGGTCAACAGGATGAGCCCAATAATCAGCATCGCGATCACCCCGGCCAGAGGGGTATTGGAGCCGGCTTCAATGTTGACTATCGAGCGTGAGAAGCCGCCGGCAACCGCAAAACCGCCGGTCAGCCCGGAGCCCAGATTGGCAGCACCAAGGGCCAACAACTCTCGATTGCCATCGATACTCTGGCGCTTGCGCCGTGCCAGTGACTGGGCAATCGAGACACTTTCGACAAAGGTCACCAGGCTGATCAACGCCGCCGGCAAAAGCAGCGAACGCAGATCGGACCAGTCAGGAGTTGCCCAGAAAAACGAGGGCAAGCCTGCGGGCAGAAAACCCACCACCGGCACTCCACTCTCGGCCAGATCGCCACCAACCGTCACCAGCAGGGCAGTGATAACCAGGACGATTGGGGCCAGACGGGCTAGTAGCGTCGCCGCCACAGCCGGAACTCCCAACGCCTGCAGGTGACCAGTCAGTAAGCTACGTGCGTAGATCAGCCAGGTCAGCGATATCAATCCCATTCCCAGAACCAGCGAATTGGCCGGCTGCCAACTCTCAAGCAGTTGCTCAGGGCCGCTGGGCAGGGCAGATAGACCAAACAGGTGGGGTAATTGACTGACAGCAATCAGGATCGCCGCACCGCTAATAAAACCGCTGATAACCGGGTGACTGAGGAAATTGGCGAGAAAACCCAACCGCAACAACCCCACGGCAAGGAGCATCACGCCCGATAACAGCGCCAACCAGATAGCCATTTGCAGATATTCGCCGCTGCCCATTACAGCAAGGGGTGCCAGCAGCGTCGCGGTCATCAGGCCGGTCACGGCGACCGGCCCAACAGAGAGGCTCATGCTGCTACCTAACAACGCATAGGCTAACAACGGCAGCAGGCTGGCATACAGACCTATCTGGACCGGCAAGCCAGCCAGCATCGCATAGGCCATGCTTTGCGGGATGATCATCACGCTGACCACCAGGCCAGCGGTCAGATCACCGCTCAGCCAGGCCAGCCGGTAATGTCGCAACCAGCCAAGCAGACCGGTATTGCCCGGCGGTTGCAGACGATGATTGTCGATCATCGAGCACTCGCTCGGCGCTCATACAGTTGTAGCAGGAACATGCCAGCCAACATGGCCAGTACAAACACGAACGCCTGGGGCATTCCGGCCCCGACCGCGACCAGAGCTGGGCCGGGGCAGAACCCGGCGATACCCCAGCCGGTGCCAAACAGCAGACTACCAACAATCAATCGTCGGTCGATCTGTCGCGTTACCGGTAACGTCACCGGCTTGCCACTCAGGGTGTGACCCGAGCGCTGTATCCATTGCATGGGCGCAAAGGCCGCAGCAATCGCACCCAGCATGACCAGCGCCAGGGAGGGATCCCAGCGACCGAAGAGATCGAGAAATCCAAGCACCTTGGCCGGATTGGCCATGCCCGAAATAATCAGGCCAAAGCCAAATATCAGACCCGCCAGAAACGCAGTCAGCACGCGCATTATCAACTCCCCCATACATGGCGAAGGACGTAGACGGTGATGAAACCGGCGCCCATGAAACTCAGTGTTGCCAGCAAAGAACGTGGCGAAAGTCGAGCCAGGCCGCACACACCGTGCCCACTGGTGCACCCCGAACCCAGTCGCGAGCCAAATCCAACCAGCAGGCCTGCGCTCACCAGCGCAAGCGGACCCGCTTCGATCAGTATGGCTGGCCGCTCCTGAACCGCCCAATACAACAAGGGCGCCACCACCAGCCCGACGACGAACGCCAGACGCTCGCCATTACCGTCCTGGGAGCCAGCCAGTAAACCGCCGACCAACCCACTGATACCGGCGATCCTGCCGTTGAGCAGCATCAACATGCCCGCGGACAGCCCTATCATGACGCCGCCAAGCAGGGCGCTCCAAGGGGTAAAACTCACCCAATCAACGATCATAGAACCTCCTCCATGCAAAACAGCTGATAAAGCGTGTCAATCACGGCACGCGCTTCAACACTCACAATACGATAATAGATCTGCTTACCTTCGCGCCGCGTAGCAACCAAACCCTCACGCCGCAGCACGCCCAGTTGCTGGGACAGGGTGGGCTGTGCGATGCCTACGCTGGCCTCCAGTTCGCCGACATTACGCTCGCCCTCGGCAAGCTGACAGAGCAGCATCAACCGATCCCGATTGCTCAGGGCCTTGAGCAGGGCCTGAGCCCTGTCTGCAGCGCCCTGCAAACGCTGCAGATCTATTCTTTCAGCCGGAAACTGCATGGTAAGTAATCCGTATTAATCTGCCATGAACACATTATATATAAATATAATGTGTTCGATTGACTATTTTCTGCAAATCGATCAATTGATCTTACGGGCTTAAGCGAATATTAAGGTTCGTCTCCCATCCTCCTCTGCATCACTGGAGGAAACCCATGTCAAACCTGCTGGATTGCGTACTACCGCTGGCCACCTTCGACCGTCAACATGTACTGAAGCGGGTCGACGATCAAGACCGAACTGCCGTTCGACGCAGGGAGCTGGAGGCGTTTGTAACCCGACGATTTGCCGAGACCTACGGCGCCGACCCCAAACATTTCATGCCGCAACTGCTTGGCCTGTATCGCAACGATCTGTTGCAAGCGGTTGTAGGCTTGCGACCAGCGAGCGTCGGCCCACTCTTTCTTGAGCAATACCTCGACCTGCCGGCCAGCACCCTGATACGACTGCGTAGCGGCATGCCAGTGCAGCACCCACAGGTGGTCGAAGTAGGCAACCTGGCGGCACTGGCCCCAGGCGCCGCACGCATGCTGATCACGGCATTGACCCATTACCTTGCCGCACTGGGATTCACTTGGGTCGTCTTTACCGGCACGGCAATGCTACTCAACAGTTTTCAGCGATTGAATCTGAGCCCGATCGACCTGGGCCTAGCGGACCCTGCGCGTCTGGGTGAGCAACAGGCCGATTGGGGCAGTTACTACGCAACTCGACCTCGGGTCATGGCGGGTTATATTCCGGAAGGCCTAGCGCAACTGATCCAGCGCGATGCCTTTGCCCGACAGGGCTACCAGTTCATGTACGCGCAACAGGAGGAACTGGCCCATGTCAGCGCTTGACTCATTCTGGCAGGCACTCGACCGCCATGCAGCCGGTCACTACGCCGTGCCGGCCCTGATCGACGACAAAAGCAGTGTGACCTATGGCGAGCTGCCAAGTCTCGTCGCCCAACGCAGCCAGCAGTTGATGGGCGGTGAATGCCACCGGGTCGCGCTGGCACTGGAGAACGGCAACGACTGGATTCTCTGGGATCTTGCCCTACTCAACAGCAACCTGGTGTGCGTACCAATACCGCCCTTTTTCAGCGCCGGACAGGTCCGTCATCTGCTAGACAGTGCCGCCATCGATAGCATAATCGGCACTCTGCCCGCCGACGTTAATCCACAGGACGAAGGCTTCAGTCGCACCCGCCTGGGCTGGCAGCGCCTAGCGCCCGCAACGACAGCCAACCAGACTGCCCATTTGCCCCAAGGCACCTGCAAGATTACCTTCACCTCCGGTACTACCGGACATCCTAAAGGGGTGTGTCTGGCCGCGGACGCATTGATGACGGTGGCACTGAGCTTGCAGACCGCCTGTGCCGAAGTCACACCCGAGCGCCACCTGGTACTGCTGCCACTCGGGGTACTGCTGGACAATATCGGCGTATATGCCGCGTTACTGGCAGGCGCCCGTATTCATCTGCCGGAAAACACCGGCGTGCGCAACAATACGATGGACATACACCCCCTGATGCAGGTGCTGCACGACACGCAACCTCACACTCTGGTGCTGGTACCGCAGCTGCTTCAGGGTTTGCTGCAAGCCGCCCAGGCTGGGCTTCAGCCACCTGCCAGCCTACGCTTCATTGCCGTCGGCGGCGGACGCATAGCACCGGCGCTGCTGAACCAGGCCGCTCGATTCAACTGGCCTGTTTTCGAAGGCTATGGTCTCTCCGAGTGTGCCTCTGTGGTCTGTCTGAATCGTCCCACAGAGCACAAACCCGGCACCGTAGGCACAGCACTACCGCATGTACAGATCAGCCTGGCTGAAGATGGCGAAGTCCTGGTGCACGGCAACGGTCCTCTGGGCTATCTGGGAGACGCCGTGCCCGTGGCTTCACCCTGGCCCACCGGCGATATCGGACGTCTGGATGAGGGATTTCTAACCATCCTGGGCCGCAAGAAAAACCAGTTCATTACTGCCTTTGGCCGCAACGTCAATCCGGAATGGGTCGAGGCCGAACTCACCAGTCAACCAGCCATCGCCCAGGCCTTCCTTTATGGCGAAGCCCTGCCGGCCAACCTGGCGCTACTGGTGAAGCGCAATGCGCAGGTCACCGACGCCCAGATCGAAGAAACCATAGCTCGAGTGAACGCCGGTTTACCCGGGTACGCACAAGTGCACCACTGGCTGGTTATCCAACACCCCTTTACTGCCGTTAATGGCCTGTTGACCAGCAATGGTCGACTGCGCCGCGATGCCATTTCCCAACACTACCGCCAGGCTCTTCAAGGCCTGACACCCGAGGAGTTGAACGCATGACTTTTTTTGATCGATTACACCAGAGCACGCAGACCCAGCGCGACTACCTGTTCGCTTCACCGCTTATTCAGGCAGCCCTGACCGGACAAGTCCAACGCCACAGTTATATCGCGTTTCTGACTCAGGCCTTTCACCACGTCAGCCATACCGTGCCGCTACTCATGGCCTGTGGCGCACGTCTGAGCGCCAGGCAAGAATGGATTCGCAACGCCATGGCCGAGTACATCGAAGAAGAACTGGGCCACCAGGAATGGATCCTGAATGACCTGCTCGCCTGCGGTGCGGATGCTGAAGCGGTGCGTCATGGCCAACCAGCACTAGCAACAGAACTGATGGTCAGCACCATGTATGACCGCATCAACCGGCTTAATCCGGTGTCGATGCTGGGCATGATATTCGTCCTGGAAGGCACCAGCATTGCCCTGGCTACCCAGGCCGCCAACAGCTTGCAGAAGGGGCTGGGGTTGCCCAACAAGGCATTCAGTTATTTAAGCTCCCACGGCTCGCTTGACCTGGAACACATGAAATTCTTTGAACAGCTGATCAATCGTCTGGATGATCCGCAGGACCAGGAAGCGGTCATTCATACTGCCAAGGTTATCTACCGACTATATGCAGAGATGTTCCGCAGCCTGCCAGGCTCGCTGGAGGTGCCCCATGCGCTTGCAGGATAGTGTTGTTGTGCTGACCGGAGCCACCGGCGGCATGGGCCGGGCTATGGTCGCAGCGCTTTGCCAGACGGGTGCGCGCATCATGCTGGTGGGTCGTCAAACGGGTGCCCTGGCCGCTTTGGAAAGTCGTTATGGCTCGCAGGTCACCTGCGTGCAAGCTGATCTGCGACACCCGACAGACCGTGCCCGGGTGGTCGCTGCAGCGCGGCAACTGCCAGGCTTCAATCTTCTGATAAACGCGGCCGGAGTGAACCACTTCGGCTTATTCGAATCGATGGACGACGCAGCGATTGCCGATCTGATTGACCTCAATCTGACCGCCAATCTGCAACTGACCCGCGCCTTGCTGCCGCTGCTCAAAACCGCACCACAGGCCTGCGTGGTCAATGTCGGTTCGACCTTCGGCTCTATCGGTTACGCCGGTTTCAGCACCTACTGCGCCAGCAAGTTCGCGCTGCGCGGCTTTTCCCAGGCACTGCGTCGCGAGCTGGCTGACACCCGTGTGGGCGTCCTCTATCTAGCACCCAGAGCCACCCGCACGGAGATGAATAACGCACAGGTTCAAGCCATGAACAGCAAACTGAAAGTGGCCATGGACAGTCCCGAGTGGGTCGCCGCACATCTGGTCAAGGCACTCGAGCACGATTTGCGCGAAGTTCATCTGGGCTGGCCCGAGCGTCTGTTCGTGCGACTCAACAGTGTACTGCCATCATTGCTGGACAAGGCTTTGCGCGGCCAGCTCACTACCATTCAACATTTCGCCAAACCCAGTGCTGCGGCAGGCACTTGTGTGGCAGGTGCCCCCGTTACAGATAATCCTTTACCCACGTCACCCCTGGAGCAAAAACCATGAAATTTTTCACCCAACTGGCCCTGACAGCAGCATTCTGGGGTCTGAGTATTGCCGCTCAGGCTGCGGACGTCAGTGACCTGCAAAAGCGCTGGGCGCAAATCAATTATGAACTGCCAGTCAACGAGCAACCCAAGGCCTATGCTCTGCTGGACGCCGAGGCGCGACAGCTGACCCTGGCGCACCCGGACAGCGCTGAAGCGCATATCTGGCAGGGTATTATCTTGAGCAGCTGGGCTGGCGCCGAAGGCGGGCTCGGTGCACTAAGCAAGGTCAAGGAAGCCAAAGTACAGCTGGAGCAGGCTCTGACGTTGGAGCCTGGCGCCTTGCAAGGCTCTGCCTACACCAGCCTAGGCACGCTCTATCATAAGGTGCCCGGTTGGCCGATCGGTTTCGGCGACGATGAAAAAGCCGCCGAACTACTGCAAAAGGCCCTGGCATTGAATCCCGACGGGATCGACAGCAACTATTTCTGGGCGGATTACCTGATTGGCCAAAAGCGTTATGCTGAAGCCAGACCGGCCCTCCTCAAAGCCCAGGCAGCGCCATCCAGACCAGGCCGGGAGCTCGCCGACAAGGGTCGTCAGCAGGATATCCTCAAGCTGCTGAAAACACTCTGAGTACACTACATGCGACTGTTGCTGGTTGAAGACGACAGATCCCTCGGCGAGGGCATATTGACCGCGCTAAAAGCCGAGGGCTACACCCTCGACTGGTTACAGGACGGTGCCAGTGCATTGCACGCCCTGAGCAGCGAACTTTTCGATCTGGCGATTCTCGACCTGGGCCTGCCGGGCATGGATGGCTTGCAGGTGCTCAAAGCACTGCGCGATCGTCATAACAGCGTGCCCGTACTTATACTGACCGCCCGGGATGGCGTCAGGGACCGTATAGCCGGCCTGGATGCCGGCGCTGACGACTATCTGACCAAACCCTTCGACAGTGCCGAACTCAAAGCGCGGCTGCGCGCTTTGCTCAGGCGCAGCAACGGGCGCGCCGAACCCTTGATCAACCTGCGGGGGGTCATCGTTGATCCGCAGAACCAGCAGGTGACCCTGGAAGGCGCAGTGGTCAATCTGTCACGCAAGGAATTCGTGCTGTTACACGAGCTTATCGCCCAGCCTGATCGGGTACTTACCCGGGATCGACTGGAGCAGGTGCTGTATGGCTGGAACGAGGAAGTGGACAGCAATACCCTCGAAGTCCACATCCATCACCTGCGCCGTAAACTGTTCCCCGAGCTGATCCGTACCTTGCGCGGCGTCGGCTACATGATCGAGCGTCAAGCATGAACTCCATCCGCCAACGCATCGTATTGCGCGTTCTGGGTCTGCTGTTGTGTGGATCGTTGATTCTCAGTGCGGTCAGTTACGGCGATGCCGCCCACGAGGTCGAAGAGTTGTTCGATGCGCAATTAGGGCAGAGCGCTCGAGTCTTGCAGGGGCTGTTGCGCTTACCTCAGGCGCAGATCGACCATGCGCAACTGGCACAGGCACTGAATGAATCAGCGAGCCAACAACCCGCACTAGGCCACCGCTATGAAAGCAAACTGGCTTACCAGGTACGTGACGCCGATGGTCGCATCATCGCTCGATCATTCAACGTTCCGGCCAGCAGCGAGGACAACTGGCAACCCGGCTTCAGCAATCTAGGTCAAGGAGAAGAGCGCTGGCGCCGTTACGTGCTGCTCGATACCGAACAGCAGTTAGCCATCTGGGTCGGAGAACGCGAAGACGTGCGTGGCGAGCTGGTTAGCAAGATCGTACGCTCGACCCTGATACCCGACCTGATCGGCATACCGCTGATGCTTCTGCTGGTCTGGCTTGCCATCGGTTCCGGTTTGAAACCTCTGGACCGCATGGCACAACAAATACGCCAGCGCGATCCTGACAGTTTGCAGCCCATGCTGGTCAGGGATCTGCCAGTCGAAATGGAACCCATGCAGGCAGCCCTCAACCGCATGCTCGACCAACTGGGACAATTGCTTGCCCGCGAACAACGCTTTATCGCCGACGCTGCCCATGAGCTGCGTACACCCTTGGCCATATTGCAGATTCACGCTGACAACGCACGCGCAGCCACCGATCCCGTCGAACGGGATGCTGCACTAGGCTACCTGCATGCCGGCGTCGAGCGGGCAACCCGGCTAGTCGGCCAGATGCTGACTCTGGCGCGACTGGCCGATGAGCAACAGCGCGATCGCCAGCCGGTGCCGCTGCAGCAGACCTGTCGTAGCGAGTTGGCCCAGTTACTACCCCTGGCACTGAAGAAACGTCAGGAACTGCTCTTCAACACCGACCCGGCGCTACCAAAAACCCTGCAGATGGAACCGGGCAGCCTGGGCATGCTGCTGCAGAATCTGCTGGGCAATGCCATACAGCACTGCCCGGAGGACGGCACCATCCGGCTTGATCTGACATTGCAGCAACAGCCCAGGCAACATCTTTTGCTCAGCATCGAAGACAGTGGCGCCGGTGTTCCGGTCGCCGAGCGCTCCCGTTTGCTGGAGCGCTTTTATACCCAGAGCGATCACCCGGGCGCCGGGCTGGGCCTGTCCATTGTGCAACGGGTAGTGGAACGGCATCAGGGTCAGATCGAACTCGACGGGAGTACATTAGGCGGCTTGCGAGTGAACATACGCCTGCCCATTGATTAATCACTATCACCCCCACCGCAACATGCTGAAGCCTGTGGCTGGCTTGTTTGATACTCTGTGGCTAACTATCAGCAAAGGACACAGAGATGACTGAACAACGTTTTGACCTCGCCGGTAGAACCGCACTGATTACGGGCGCATCGAGTGGCCTGGGCGACCATTTCGCACGTTTGCTGGCTGCCTCAGGTGCCCGTGTAGTAGTTGCAGCACGCCGTGCCGATCGCCTGGATAAACTGGTTCAAGAACTCAAGGATCTTGGCCATGAGGCATTGGCTGTGACCATGGACGTGACCGACTCCGACAGCATCGATGCGGGCTTCCTTGCCGCCGAAGCCCAATTCGGCACTGTGGATATATTGGTCAACAACGCCGGAATCGGTGCGGGTGTGCCTTTCCTGAAAATGACCGAAGGTAACTGGCGCAGTATGCTGGACACCAATTTGGACGGCGCCTGGCGCGTGGCTCATCGCGCCGCCGTCGCCATGGCAGGCTCCGGCAAGGGCGGTAGTATTATCAATATTGCCTCGATTCTGGGTCTGCGCGTAGGGCAAGGTCTTAGCCACTACGCTGTAGCCAAGGCCGGCGTGGTACAACTGACCAAAGCAATGGCCATCGAACTGGCCCGGGACAAGATCCGAGTGAACGCGATTGCACCCGGCTATTTCCGCACGGAAATGAACAACGATTATTTCGAGTCAGAAAAGGGTCAGGAGTACATCAAACAGAAGGTACCCATGCGTCGGCTGGGTCAGCTGGAAGAACTCAGTGGCCCGTTGCTGCTACTGGCCAGCGAAGCCGGCTCATTTATAACCGGCACCGTGATCAATGTGGATGGCGGCCATTTGTGCAATAGTCTGTGAATCGATAGAAAACAGGCACTTTTAGAGGACTCACAGGCCAATGCCCCGGATTGATTTGCGACGCAATGAGCGTCCCTTGCTAATAACCGGGGTCATTCTGCTCGCCCTGTTTTTTGTTTTTCTCGCCTGGTCAGATCGCAATCAACGTGACGTACTGTGGCAACAACAACTGCATGCCCAGTCAGAGATACAGCGCATGGCCGTTGAGCAGTCACAACAGGCTGTGCGACGTCAGGCGATGATGGCGGCCAACAGTCTGGCGGAGGACCCCGACACCCTGCGGCTGATCCGGCGCATTGCCTTGCTGAAGCAGCGCAACGGCCTTGACGATCCGGTATTGCATCGCCTGCGCGCACAACTGCGCGATGACCTTTCCGGCTTCTGGCGGGTACTCGAGGAGGCAGGTGCCAATCAACTGCATGTGCATCTGGCGCCCGGTGCCATCAGCTTGCTGCGTATGCACCAACCTGACCAGTGGGGTGACAGCCTCGTGGGTATACGCCCCATGATAGAGGAGGTGCAAGCGCAAGGGCTGGCGCTAAGCGGCATGGAAACCGGCCGCCATGGCTCCGGCATGCGCGGCATTGTGCCCATTACCGATAGAGCCGGTTCTGGCGAAGACGTCATCGCCAGCCTGGAGGTCGGCTTTGGCATGTTGCCTGAGCTGCAGCTGCTGGACGTAGAGTTGCAGGCCGGCCTGGCGCTATTACTTAACCGACACTTACTGGAAGATGTCGTACTCGACCATGACGAGGCCGGCCTGGTCGAATTGAAGGGCAGTCCCTGGTGGCTGAATCAGTCGTCACGCCCCGGAGCACTGGACTGGCTCTCCAGCGATTCCGTGGCACAGGCCCTGAAACAGGACGGCAGTGCCGAGCTGACTCTGAATGGCCGTTACCATCTGCTCACAAGCGTTCCACTGGAAGACTTTCAGTCACGTCTGGATGGCCAGGGCAATCCCTCTGCGCTGGTTCTGGTCTGGCGCGATATAAGCCCGCTCTGGCAGCAGCATCTCGCAGAAAAAAGTCGTGCGTTGCTGACCTGGCTGACTGCCTTTATCGCCGCCATGCTGTTGCTCGGCGGTCTCTTGCTGGCCACACGTGAAAGTGTTCGGCGGCGCGAGCAGGACCACCAAGTGCGCTTGAAGCAGGAGATCAAGGAGCGCGAACAGGCCGGACGGCTACTGGATATTATTTCTCAAACCCAGTCTGCCTACATCAAGGCCAGCAATCTGGATGACAGTTTTGATCAATTGCTCGCGCAGACACTCGAACTGACCGGCAGCCGCTTCGGCTTTGTTGGTCAGGTACTGCGCGATGGCGATGGCAAACCTTATCTGCAGACCTATGCCATCAGCAATATTGCCTGGGACGAGCAAAGCCAGGCTTTTTATCAGGAACACAAGACCACCGGCTTGCGCTTTACGCGTCTGGATACCCTGTTCGGCCAAGTGCTGCAAACTGGCACTGCGTATATCAGCAATGACCCACTGAATGATCCGCATCGCAGCGGCCTGCCACCGGGTCACCCGCCCTTGGAGAGCTTTGCCGGGCTGCCCATTCTGTTTGGCGAAAAAATGGTCGGCATGATTGGTCTGGCCAACCGCGAAGGGGGCTATACACTAGACCAGTTGGCCTATCTATCACCCCTGCTCAATACCTTAGGTCAGCTGGTGCACGCTCTGCGCAGGGACAATGAAGAGCGCACCGCCAAGCTGAGCATAGAACAGCAGCGTAAGGCACTGCGCGCCCTGAACGAAATTGCAGCTCTGCCTGATTTACGCCTTGAGACACGCCTGAATAAGGCACTTGCACTTGGCTGCGACTACCTGCGCATGGACGTTGGCATCATTAGTCAGATTGAGGCGGAGGACTATCGGGTAGCGGCCCTGTTCAGTCCGGATAACCGTATCGAGTTAGATCAGCATTATGTCCTCGGCAACACCTATTGCGCCTTGACGGTGCAGCAGAATGACGTGCTGGCCATTGAGTGCATGGGTCAGTCACGCTTCAGCAAACATCCCTGTTACAACCCATATGGCCATGAAAGTTATATAGGCGTTGCGCTGATAGTCAACGGTAAGCGCTATGGCATCTTGAGCTTCAACGCCGCCGCCGCACGCCCCCAGCCATTTGCTGACACCGATCTGGAATTTATCCGGCTGATGGCACGCTGGGTGAGTTCTGTGCTCGGTCAGGACGCCGCTAATCGCGAGCGTGACCAACTGCTTGAGCGCTTTAATCGGCTCACCAAACAGCTGCCGGGCGTGCTCTACCAATACCAACTCAACAGTGATGGCCATACCTGGTTCCCGTACAGCAGCCAAGGCATGATCGATGTCTATGGCGTGACACCAGAGCAGGTCCGACTGGACTCAGACGCCGCCGTGCAGGCTATTCATCCGGCGGATCGGCCGCACATCCTCGACAGTATTGCCGATTCCGCCAAGCATCTGTCGATCTGGCGCAGCGAATACAGGGTCAACCATCCCGTACTGGGTGAGATTTGGGCAGCAGGCAGTGCCGTGCCGGAGCGACTGGCAAACGGCGATACCATCTGGCACGGTTACATCAGCGATATCACCGCCCGCAAGCAGATTGAACTGGCACTGGAGCATGAACGGACACGTCTGGAAAGCATCATTCGGGGCACCCACATCGGTACCTGGGAATGGAACGTGAGTACTGGAGCAACCCTGTTCAATGAGCGCTGGGCCAATATCATCGGTTACACACTCGATGAACTGGCACCCATCAATATTGATACCTGGGGCCGCCTGACCCATCCGGATGACCTGGCAGAATCCGAGCGCCAATTGCAGCAGCATTTTTCCGGCGAGGTAGACTACTACGACTGGAAATGCCGCATGCGCCACAAGGACGGTCACTGGGTCTGGGTGCACGACCGTGGTCAACTGATCAGCCGCACGCCCGAGGGTCAACCATTGTGGATGAGTGGTACCCATGCGGATATCAGCGCAGAGATGGAGCGTGACCAGAAAATCAGCCAGGCGAGGGCTTTCCTACGAGCCGTGATTGATGCCTCCACCGAGGTTTCGGTGATCACCACCGACCTGCAGGGCATCATCACCCTGTTCAACAGCGGAGCCGAAAAGCTGCTCGGCTACAACGCCGAGGACATGGTCAACAGGACTACACCAGCGGTATTCCACCTGACCAGCGAAATGGAGCGACGTGGTCAGAAGCTGAGTCAGGAGAAGGGCTTTGAGATCAGCGGCTTTGAGGTATTTACCAGCAATGTCCGTGCAGGCGGTGGCGAAACCCTGCCCTGGACTTACGTGCACAAGGACGGCAGCCATCGTCTGGTCAATCTGAACGTTACCGGCATTCGCGAAGAAAACAATGAACTGACCGGATTCCTCGGTATCGCCACCGATATCACCGACCTGGTCCAAGCCACCCGAGCGCTGCAGAAAAGTGAGTCCCGCTTTCGCGCTATGGTCAGCAACCTGCCAGGCGCCGTGTACCGCTGCAGTAACGACCGGGACTGGACCATGTCGTATCTGAGTGACGAGATACAAACCATTACCGGTTACCCGGCATCAGACTTTATCAACAGTCGTATCCGTAGCTACGCCAGTATTGTGCTTCCCGAGGACCTGCACCTGACCTATGCCGCCGGAGAGCAGATCCAGCGCCGAGAGGCTTTTGAAGCAAACTACCGTGTTGTGCATGCCCAGGGCCACGAGGTCTGGGTCAGGGAGAAGGGCCGTGGCGAATACAATGCCCA
>Ga0314774_1000720_pt1 | contig 24385 bp, 18 predicted proteins | sample MetaGCBIA2018_FD_204515 | JGI IMG/M metagenome (GOLD analysis project Ga0314774, IMG submission 204515) | Cryopeg brine microbial communities from Beaufort Sea near Barrow, Alaska, United States - CBIA 2018 | ecosystem: Environmental > Aquatic > Marine > Coastal | place: USA: Alaska | collected...
TGTATGCCGATAATTTTAAGAATTCCTACCAAACTGCAGTTGCAAATTACTTTGGGGAACTCAAATTACAATGCGCGAAATACCGAATTAAGTACGTTCAGGCAGACATTGGAGAAAATTTTGAAAAGATATTAACCACCTACTTAGTTGAAAGACAAAATTTTGGCTGATCGGAAAAAATATTGGGGAATAATTTTCCAAAAAATGTTTGCGCAAACTAAAAAGTACTGTATATTTGCACTCGCAATAGAGCAACGGTCTGGTAGTTCAGTTGGTTAGAATATCTGCCTGTCACGCAGAGGGTCGCGAGTTCGAGTCTCGTCCAGACCGCATAATTGCAAAAGCCTTTCAGAAATGAGAGGCTTTTTTTATGCAGTAAATTCTCGTTAGCTCCTGTTATTACTTGTGTTTACTGAACTTCTGGTTTATTTTAGGTGAGCCGTTTCAAATCTCTATCATTACAACATTTAGTCAAGTTGTCAAGTTTTTCTTCACTTTAAGGTGTGCAACTGGGTGTGCAAAAAAACCTCAGGTGTGCAACTTTTAATAAAATCAATTTCTAACCAAATAATACAATTATGATAACACTATTTTTAATTCAAAAGGCACGAACCAACAAGAGGGGATTAGCCTCAATAAAAGTGAGGATTACAATTAATAAAAGCAGAAAGGAATTTTCCACTGCTATTTTTATACCTCCTAAATTTTGGAGTACTGAAAAACAGAAAGTTCTGGAGGAAGCTGAAAATGCAGGAACAATAAATTCACAGATAAGCCTGATTAAGCAAAAACTTGGTCGGGCTTTTTTAATGCTCCAAATTCAGGGAGGATCTTTTGATGTGGATGATGTCTATAAGATTTATTGTGGAGTAGAAACTAAAAAGGAGATGGGAGCAATTGCCATATATACGGTGCATAACACCTATTATAAAAAATTAGTAGGTAAGGATCTAAAAGAAGTATCCTGGCAAAAGTTTGAAAATACAAAAGGACATCTACAGGATTTCATTAAAAGGAAATACAAGCAAAATGATATTAAATTGAGTAAGCTGAAATTTCAGTTCATTAAAGACTTTGAGTATTACCTGCGCACAGAAAAAGAAATGCAGCAGAGCACTATTAATAAGACTATACAGAGATTTAAAAAGCTTATTAATTTTGCTATTGCTCAAGAGTATTTGGACAGAAATCCTTTCCTGATGCATAAGCCTAAAGCAGTTAAGAAAGAGGTGATATATCTTACCCAGACAGAGCTTTCCCTAATACAAAATAAAAGGATAGACAATAAACGGTTGGATGAAGTAAGGGATAGTTTCGTTTTCTGCTGTTATACTGGTCTAGCTTTTATGGAAATGAGTATTCTAAGGAAAGAGCACATAGTTGAAGGAAAGGATAGGAAAAGCTGGATTAGGCTTAAGCGGCAAAAAACAGGTAAAACCATTTCAGTTCCTATTCTGCCAATGGCTCAAAAAATTTTAGATAAATATGAAGGAGAGTTAAAAGATGGTAAATTATTGCCTTCCAAAACAAACGCTCATTTCAATGCTTATTTGAAGGAAATAGCAGGCTTATGTGAGTTTAAAATAAATCTAACTCATCATATAGCCAGAAAGACCTTTGCCACTACTGTGCTGCTTTTAAATGATGTTCCTATGGAGGTTGTGAGTAAGCTTTTAGGGCATTCCAGGATTGGGATTACACAGGCACATTATGGGCAGATTATGGAGGAAAAGGTTCAGGATGAGATGGAAAAGTTAAGTCATAAATTAAAATAGATGGGAAGCACTTGAAAAGGGTGCTTTCCTATCCATTACGGAAAACCGTAAAGTATTATTATATTATTTACCTACATTAGAGCTGAAATCGAAAAGATATTTAACGGGAATCTTAAAAATTTTGGAAATAGCATTACAATTACCAATTGAGGTATTTATAATTCCACGTTCAATTCTACTGATTTGCGAAATCTCTACGCCAATGTCATTGGCTAGTTGTGCCTGGGTAAAACCTCGGGCTTTTCTAACCTTTCTAAGATTTTTACCGAATGCAATTAAAAAAGCATTTTCATCTAAATATTCCACTTGTTAAAATTCGTGGAGTATTGCATTTATTTTGTAGGCATATTTGCCTATTTTTAACTAATTTTATAACCAACCTTACCTAAAATGAATTTAAAAAATGAATACCCAAATTATTTTCGAGCCATAAACCAAATGAAAGACACTACAGACCTTACGGAGTGTAAAAGCAGCTCTAAGGTTCTATCTCATGGAATGTCCTACATCATCTTTGGTAATAAACTAGGAGATATTTATATTGATCTCAATAAATACCAGGATTTTGTATATGTTTCATTTACAACATTTAATGGATTAGTTGAAAAGGCTAAAACGACTGGTGATAGAATCTATGATGATTTGGATGTTAGTGAATGGAGGTGTGTAATTGCTGATGTTATGAATAAACATAATGTTAATCCTAAACATGCCCAACTTGTAATGGATTTTACAAGAAAAAGGGCAAATACCCCAAACAAGAGTTTTCAAACTAAAAAATCGGGATGTATTCTAACACTACTTATTTTAATGCTACCTATACTAACCTATTCAATAATCAATTTTTAAATAAGCAAATATGAAAGCAGTAAATTACTCATGGTGGATAGGTGCCATCGTTTCTACAATTTTAACCTTCGCAATTTTGGATGCTGATTCTCCAAATGATTTTGCCATGATACTTTTTATGGGTGTCGTAAATGGGGTCTTCTGGGGATGGATCATTGGATTAATTATAGATAAATTTAGAGAAAATACTTTAAAATCTAATCCTCAATCTGATTTCCCATTTACACAAAAAAAGAAGGATGCTTTAAAAAAATCGTTGAGTCAACAGCCTTTAAAACAAAATGGATATTACATTTCAGAAGTACAATCTGGTGACCAAACTCTTTATTTAGTTATGCTTTTTAATTCCAGAAATTATGTGTCCTATGATGAATTAGAGGTTTCTGAATATAGTCGTGCAACGGAAAATGGATTTAGAGAAGGTATAACCCAGTTGGAAAAATTACACAATTTGGAAATCTCAGAAAATATTACGATTGTCCATCAGAAAGGGGATCAATTATCCATGAAGTTTTATGACCCTTCAGACTCTTCAAATATTGACCCACTTCTAAAAGTAGCATACGAAGATCCCATAGTTTATAATAAGTGGTCTGGAAGGATTATTCCTAATGGGCTATTACTTGATTTGGAGTTAAGCAGATTTAGTAATGCATTGAAGGATTATGAAAAGCAAAATGTCATCCAAAGCCTAAAATTCGACTTTATTCCAATAAATATGAATTAAAATTAACTATACCCCTTACATTTATTTGTAGGGGGTATTTTTTTGACTTTTAAGGTTGGCGTCAACTAGTGAAGTTTTGATAGTTTTTAAGTATAATCCTGAGGTATAATAGCTTTTTAATTTAAGCTTTATGTTTTTTATGTGGATTTCGATTAATCGATGTTATGTGCTGGCGGTAAACCGAATATACTTACTGAGTTCATATCTATGCAGATCGTTTAAATCATTTAAGTATAATTTGAATTTATCATTCGCAATTAGATTATTAAAAGGATCAAAGTCAATATTTGATAGTTGATCATCACTATCAATTTTAGATATAAGGTTTATAGTTAATCCACTTTTTGTTAAAGATATTTTCTTTTCATCTACTGTGCCATATATAAATAAGTTATAATCATCTTTTGAAATAAGATTATAGTCATATAGCATTATCACAAACCTGTTTAACTTATAACTGATAAAATCATCCTCCATTTTTAACTTTACTACAGCAAGATTAACCTTCTCCCTCTTATTCTTACTTTCCAAATTAATATAAGTAGGTTTCGAATTTTCATTTAAAGGATCATATTTTTCTTCACCGTAAGAATCTCCAAAATATAATTTCCTTCTTTGAGGATCTATATTATTTCCTATGCTGTCAAAATAGCTTACTTGCTTTAAAATTCTTTGATTAAAAGAAAGCTTTCTTGAATTATAAATATAATTGCTGTAATAATTTCTTGCCGGCCTGTTCGATAATCTTATAAATTCGTAATCACTGATTTGTTGATCTTCTATAAAGATAACATTTATCTTTTCTAAGATATCCAAATTTGTCCATACCGGAGTTGAAGTCATATTGGACATTCTATTTGTAAAATTATCCATAAAACCTTCAAGATTATGATAGTAATGGATAATACCAGATTCAATTAAATACTGTTTTAATTTTTCTCTTTCATCTAATGGTTGAGAAAATAAGAAATCTTCATCATCTTTGAGTTTTGAATTTTTCTCTTTTACATGGTCAAGAAGTTTAGAATCATCATATGATTTTAAAGTTGGATTTTGAATTTCATCCTTAAAAACTCTGCTTCTTAATAGCTTAATCTTACTATTGTGAACATTAGTGTATTTTTTATTATTTATAAAATGAACACTAGGTAATAGTTTTTCTAATTCTACACAATCTGAATTAAAGATTTCATTTAATCTATTTATTCTCCCAATTAGATTAATTAGTTCTTTTCCCTGAAGCCTATAAGTGTTTAGAATAAATAACACCTCAAATGGTAAATTTATCCCCTCAAGTATAACGGTATTAGCTATCAAATACTTTACATTGTGAATTTCTCTGAATTTACTTTCTAGGTATTCTTTAATTAAATCCGGCAGTTTCCCATGTAAGTATATCACACCGTGTTCTAAATAAGTAATTCCATAAAAATCTTCATGGACTTCCGATTTTAATACCTCAAGAACTTTATTGATAATTATATCATTCGTTATTTTTGGGAGGAAGGTTGAAAATTCCTTGGCAATTTTTTCAATTCTTACCGGTGAGTTTTCAAAAACAAAATTCTTCTTTCTTGAATTTTCAATGATATATTTGAATTTATTTTGATGAATATTATCAAGTTCATAGAACTGATTAACGAATCTATTGTATTGAAATTTTTGTGCATTAATAGTTAATTCGAAAATTTCAGGTTCTTTAATATTAAATTTAATTTTATGTGATTTAATATCTTGACTTTCTGATACTCTAAGATTTGCAATATCCTCAATGAGTGGAGAAAGGTAAATTACTTTTTGGACTGGATTATTTCTTAAATTTTTTGAAATTAATCTACTTAGTAAGACCTGTCGATTTCCACTATCATGTTTTAAAAGATTGTGAGCTTCATCAATAATTAGGATATCAAAATGAATGTTTTTTCTGTTTAATAGTCTTAATGCTCTTTCTTGGGTAAAAACAGCTATGAAAGATTCTTCGTCATTATACATTTCATCATGCATTATAATTCTTTTCTTTAAATCTGCAGATCTTATCATTTGATATGTCTGCATCAGTAAGGACTTTGTAGGCACAATAATTCCAACTTTAGTTGAATTTGATAAATTTCGAAGTAAATAATCAACTATTATAGAGCTCTTTCCAAAAGATGTCGGTGCTAAATAACTTTTTTCGTTTGCCATATCTTCTAAAAACTTTTCACTTTTCAGATTTTGCTCTAAAGTTTCAATGTAGTCTTTAGGATTTCTAAATTCTTCTAATCGAATGGAAACTAGATAATCTTGAAAATTGCTTTCTTGATGCAAGTCTTGCTTTATTAACGTAGAAACAATTGGGTAGAATCCAAAGTTTATAGAAAAATCATATAGAGGGTCATAATCTTGATATTTCAATGAGTATTTTAATATGATATAATAGGCTAAATCAGCATAAGAAATAAAGCGATTATCCTTCTCATAATGTTTTAAAAATATTATAGCTGTTGCGAGAATTAAGGATTTCTCTGAAAATGTTAACTCAGAATTGGTGGTTAGTTTTTCAAATACAGTTATAAAATCATCTTGTTTTCCAATTGCTGTTAATTTTATTTTTTCTTCTGTTAGCATAGATTATTTAGTTAAGAAGTCTTTTAATAGCTTTAAAGAATTTTTATTTATACATATTATTTGAATCTGGTTAAATTCTTTATTTTTAAAATCTTCTTCAATTTTCTCAACAAGGTCTTTTGTATCAATCTCTTCCCAATTATCGATATAGAATATAGTAGAAGACGGTATTATTTTCAGGTTTTCAATTGACTGATATGTTTTACTATCAAAATCATCTGTAAGACTTTTTAGGTTTTTGATAATATCATTTGAAGTCTCTACATCAATATGACATGCATGGTTGTAAGCATTTCGCCAAGGATTGTTGCCTTCTTCATCCTTAATTTTCAGAGAAAGATCAGTATATGCTTCTTTTATTTTTGATCTATGTGAAATGCCTTTAGTATTGGAACTTCCAGATTTACTTTCTAAAATCCATTCTGAGTTACTAACAGAATAATAGCCATCAAATCCTTTTTTAATTGATCTTTCTTCCAAATTAAAAAATAGAAATTCTTGTTTGAAACCTTTTTCATTAAGATAAAGATGAATCATAAACTCTGCAACAGCTCCCAGTTCTAGAGTAGAACCTTTTTTTCTTTCCAGGTACTCGACCATTCTTTTTTTTATAGACACGACATTTGTATCTGTATTCCCTTCTGTAATTAATCTGATTTTATCATTGATTAATTTTTCTAATTCTGGCGTAATTGAAGCAATATTAATTAAATGAAGATAATTTCCATTTAAAATTTCAATTGGTTTATTCTTAAAGGCGTCGGAATTTTGGTTCATTAAGTTGATTTTTCTATATAACCTGTCATATTAAACTAACATTTCCTAATTATCAGAAATTATTACGAGATAAACATATTTTCCTATTATTACTCCCTTCTCTGTAAAATCAATACAAAACTTGACAACTTGACCGTCAACTTTTTCTAAGCTTTTTCAGGAATACCCTTTTCTAGGGTTGCTAACTCCTTTTTTAAATTATTCAATTCCTGGTTCAGCTCGAGTTGTTTATTAAACTGCTTAGCCCCTTTTATTTTTTTTTGTAGTTGGTCAATAGCAGTTTTTAAAGTTGCTTGCCTCTCCTGAGATTCTACTAATTCTGGGAGGGTTGAGGTGTTATATTTATTCTCACCCGCCAATTGGTAGCAAAATCCCTCATACACATTATCAAGACTTTTCTTTAATGGGAGGGTGAAATTCCTGATATTTTCTTTTTGCAGCCAGTCTGATTTAAACGTCCAATCAATAACAGAAATATTATCGTTAATAGGATGGGCGTGTTTGGTGGAGGTGGTAAAATAAAATTCATTATTCCAGTTGACAAGGAAAATAATAGGATAGGGTATAGCCTTATCTATAATGTCCAGAATTCCTTTCACCTCCTGTTTTTCCTTTAGTTCAACATAAAATACCTGAATTTCTTTAATCTCTTTAGCGGGCAAGTTTGTAGTTGCTTGAGAGAGTTTATATTCCCAGGTAATCCTTTTAATAAGATCTGTAAATAGTTGCTTTTGTTTGCTATTTGTAAAAGAATCAAAGGCATTCTTGGGAACAACTTTGTTTACTTTTACTTTATCCGGCAGATCAAATATTTCCATTATTTAACAATTAGAAATGAAATCAATTTAAAGTCTTCTATGCCCTTTAGCTTGTCTTGGAGCGCAGTTGTGCCACCTGCCTGAAATAAGCTCAAAACATCCTTCTCTTCCTCTCTCTGTAGGATGGTACTTATGCTTTGTTTAAGTAAGTGGGAGTAATTATCCATTTCCTGATAATCATCTGTTTCTTCACTGAGATCCTTACATAAATCAGTCAGTGGGGATTTAATTCCTTTACTGGCCATACGCATAGCATCTAATATTTTCTTTGGTTCTATGTGGTTTAAAGCCACTACACCTGAATTTTTAATATAAACCAGATAGAAGGGATGGAGCCTGTTTAGTTTATTGATATTAACGCTAGTATTAATGTTCTTTAAAACAAAGATTACCCCCGGTTCCAAATTTTCATTAGCCTTAGCAACAGCGTGCAAACCTTCAGGTATGTTTTTAATTTCCCCGTATTCTTTGATTAAAGTGGAGAGGTCTATTCTGAAATCATTTAATCCAAGATCGGTTATACTAACTCCTTCTTTTAAATCCTCCAGGTCTAAAACTTCATCTCTCAGACTTTGTAGCTGGATCTTACGGTATTCCAGATCTTTCTCTTTTGTATTTAATATATTATCATCTCCGGTACTTGTCATATTGCTAATAGCCATCTTACTTTCCACCCGCTGCTTAAGGTTTATGTAAGAATCAAGAGTAATATCCGGCCAAAAATTTACCATTGTAATATTTTCATTTATTGAGCCAATACGATCAATCCTTCCAAAACGCTGGATTATCCTTACAGGGTTCCAATGAATATCATAATTCACGAGGTAATCACAATCCTGTAAATTTTGCCCTTCTGAAATACAATCGGTTGCAATAAGAATTTCTATCGAATCTGTAATTTTAGGATAAAGTTGATCCTTGTCTTTGGAGCGAGGTGAAAAGCAGGTAAGAATGGCATTTATGTCGGGAGGTATTTGTTTTGAAGTACATATTTTTCGTGAACCTGTGATTAGTGCACTATGCAAACCAAACTTATTCTTGAAATGAACTTTTAAATATGCGTATAGATAATTAGCTGTATCTGCAAAAGCTGTAAAAATAATTACTTTTTTATTTTCAGGATTTAAAGGCTTATTAATTTTAGTTTCTACTAATGATATTAGATGTTGAAGCTTTACATCATCTTCTCCTCCTATGTCTACGATTTTACTCCACAATTTATTCAGGATAGAAAGATCTTCTTCAAGATCCTCCTGCCATTTTGTAGTATCCATATCGGCAATATGAACCTTGACCTTTTTTCCTATTACCTGTTCTTCATCACCCCAATCTGATTCCCAATCAAAATTTTCATCATCGAGTTTGGATTGAATGCCTTCATAATCTCCATCTTTTCCCTTTCTTATTGCTTTAACAGCCTTTTCTATTTGGGAAATAACATTTTCTAAAGTAAGGCGAAAAGAATCCACCGAACTTTCCAGGCGTTTTAGGAGGTTTATACGCATTAATGTCCTTAAACTGTTATCCCTATCCATTTGTGATAACCTACCTGAGCCAGATCTTACCTCCTTATCATATAGATCAGCATATAACTGAAGTTTACTTGGAAGGATATAGTTTAAAGGAGTGTAAATGGATAAATTTAAAATCGTCAGGTTTTCAGCAATTTCTTCATAGGTTATGCTGTCATTATTTGTAAGTGGGGACTGGATGGAACGTGGTTTATTCCTTACCGGGAATTTCCCAATATCTGTCGTGTCATAATATGTTGTGATGTGTTTTCTTGATCTGGCAATAGTTAAGGAATCAAGGATTTCAAAGAAATCAAAATCCAACAAATCCAGGAGCTTTTCAGTAGTCCTTTCTTCTGTTTCAAACTTACTCCAGGAGTTAAATGCCTGTTGGGCTCGTCTAAATATGAGATCAATGCTGGAGCTTGTATCAAGCCTGCTGTCAATATTCGCAGCTTCTCCCTCATAGGCCAATGCTAACTGATTCTTTAAATCATTAAAACGATTATTTACAGGGGTTGCAGAAAGCATTAAAACTTTTGTTTCAATCCCTTCTTTCATTATCTTCCTAAGTAGCCTTTGGTATCTGTTCTCCCTGTCTGCATTGGGATTATTGTTCCTGAAGTTGTGGGATTCGTCAATAACAACCAATCCATAATTTCCCCAGTTTACATTTTCTAATTGCCTGCCATTGCTCATTCCCCTTTCTCTGGAAAGATCTGTATGGAATAGAACATCATATCTTAGCCTGTCGCCTTGGAGAATATTGTTCTTATCATTATTTCTAAAGGTATTCCAGTTTGCTTCCAATTTCTTTGGGCAAAGTACCAGAACATCCTTATTCCTCATTTCATAATACTTAATTACACCAAGCGCAGAAAAGGTTTTTCCCAGTCCTACACTATCCGCAAGTATGCATCCTTTGTATTTTTCCAGTTTATTAATGGAGCCAATGACTGCATCTTTCTGAAAATTATAAAGTTTATCCCAAATGACGGTTTCTTTAAAGCCAATTTGATCATCTGGTAGGGTATCTAAGGAAATGTCTTCCAGGAAATCATTGAATATATTATAAAGAGTAATAAAATAAATGAATTCCGGGCTGTTCTCTTTATAGGCACTCTCAAAATAGTCCTGAACCTTTTTAGTAACATCAATTAGGTCTTCATCATTTTCCCATATTTGATTGAACAAATCAAGGTATGCACTACTATCTGGAAAATCTGTTTTTTGTATGAGGGTAGGAAATCCTTTTTTGGGGGTAATTCCCAGATCTGAAGTTGTGAAACTATTGATATTGGAATAGGAACTTTCTTCACCTGCCGAATTTTTCAGGTGGATCATTCCGTTTATTTGTTGATTGCGATGCTTATTGGATTTAAAGGTAACTTTTTCGTTCACCCATTTAGAACACTCTTTTGCAATAGCCCTTTGATTCAATTGGTTCATTAAACGCAATTCAAACTCTCCTCCACATAATTCAGATTCCCTAAGGATATGAGGGATGTAAAACTGTCTGCTATGTTTTTGAAGTTCCTCTTCAATAAAGGTAGGGGAGGTGAAAATAAAGCGTAAATCCTCTATTTTGTTTAATTCTTTTTTTAGGGCCTCATAGGAATAAATTGAAAAGGAAGCTGCTGCAATACTTAGTTTGCTGCCCTTCTTTATACTCTGTTTTAAATCATCCCCAAGACGGCTGTTTATATTGTCAATTAGCTTCATTTACGGATCTTAATTCCACAATTTCCATCAGTTTTTCATAACTGCTAACTTTTTCAAACTTAACCTGGCCACCACTTATTTCCTTAAAATGTACTTTAGCACAATGGATTTTAAGCTTCTCTATTTCCCTTAGATCCATATCTGAATCAGATCCTTTAGTTTCAGCTACAAAATAGATTTGTTTCACTTTATCCTTATCAAAGACTATTGCCCAGTCGGGACTGTAATTTGCAATAGGAGTGGAGATTGTAAAGCTTTTAGGTAACTTAGCATAAACCACTACCTCAGTGCTGGTTTCAAGTGCTTTTGCAAAATTGGACTCTATTTGGGAATCGGAAGTTAAAAAGTCGTAGATGTGTTTTTTAAGTAGGTCTGAATCTCTTAATGAAGATTTATCATTAGTGAAAACTGTTTTGGCATCGTGCCTTTCTTCAGTTTTATGATAAACTATATTATTGATAATAAGGCTTGCTTTTACTTCATTAATTAGCTTGCTGCATTTTGAAATAAATTCCTCCGGATTTTTGCGCAGTAAAAGGAATTTTTCTTCTTTAATGGCTTTTAAAATTGCAACTATAGTTTTCCTGGTGAGGTTGGTATGAACTTCAATTTCTCCTACAATATCATAAAGGGTATTCGTATAAAGATCATTCTTTAATTTTAAATATTCCCTGTTTGATTCTTTAACTAGAATTCCCTCCTGCATTTGCTTTTTTGTGCCATCCTGAAGTTCTCCTGTTTTAACTTCATAAATCCTATCTCCTATATTTAGCTGGGCATTTATTTTAATCTTACTATCCTCTATGAGTTTATTGGTGTCAAATTTCACCTCATAAATAGTTTTGAGATTTATTTTATCCCATAACTCCTGAAATTCTTTCTTATAAAAGTTCTTGTTGATATTAAGTACAACGGTCTTTCTTTCATCCTCAGGTTTAAATTCTTCCCCGGAATAAACAGATTTTAATAGTTTGGTGACGGAATCCTGGTATGGTTTCAATTCATCTGGTAATGGCACTTCATTCTTTTCAATTAGTTCACGGCCAATTGGAGTAATTCTGTCCTCATCATCAATTACATCGTGTTTATAAAGAAATTTATTTAGCTGTTTAGATTCTATCTCTGTTAAACGATGTTCTTCCTCTTTTTCATTTGTGATTATCTTTCCGACAAAATATTCTACTTCTGCTTTTTGTGGCCTGTCACGAAGGGTATCTGCAATTTCTTTTTGTAGTCCTTTCGCGAAGGATTCATAACTTTCAGAAGCAATTACAGTAAGTTTATTAATTTCGTGTACCTGATCTCCTACCATTTCAAAATCCAGCCGGGTACCATTTTTATTTACACAAAGGCGCATTCCTCTACCTACTTCTTGTCTCCGCCTGGTAAGACTGCCGCTTTCTATATTTTTTAATGCGCATATTTGAAAAACGTTGGGATTATCCCAACCCTCCTTCAACGCAGAGTGAGAAAAGATAAATCTTGTAGGTTCCTCAAAACTAAGCAGCCTCACCTTATCTTTCATTATAAGGTCATAAGCTGTGATATCCTCTGAATCTTCTTTTCCTCTTTTAACAGAAGGGTCAGTTAACCTGTTCTTCTTATCTATGGAAAAATATCCCTGATGTACATTTTTAGGATCATCCCGTTTTAGATAAGACTCATAACTCGTAGGCATATATCCTTTATGAACCTTGCTTGGATTTGTTTCTTTTAAATAATCATTATAGTCCTGGTGGAATAAATCCAGGAATTCACTTCTAACTTTATTATATTCTTCCTCAAAAATCCTGGCATATTCTCCAAGAAGTTCTTCTCCTTCCTCATTATAAACACGGTATTTTTCTACGGTATCTATAAAGAATAGCGAAAGCACCTTTATACCTTTATCAAATAATTGCTTTTCTTTTTGTAGGTGGGATAAAATACATTCTCTTATTTGTACCCTGCGAAAAGCATTTTCATCCTTGTTATTTAAAATTTCTCCGGGATAAATATCCTGACCTGCAATTACAATTTTGTTGAGGTACCCGTTAATTTCAGTAATTGCTTGATTTTTATAGGCAGGCATTCCACCTGAATTGTCATACAGGCTAAATCCTTCTGTAACCTTTTTCCTTTCCTTGGTTATTGCCCCGGAAGCAGTCCTCTTTTCAAATTCGATAACTGCAAAAGGTGGTTTTGAGGTGCTCAAACTTATCTGCTCCAAATACAAATAACCAGTAGTACCTGTAGAACCTTTCAAATTGATCCCTTTCACCTGGATTTTTTTAACCAGGCGTTTGTTATAAGCATCTAAGGCATCAAGACGATAAACTTTATTGTATTCTTCCCCTGGTGCGTGGGTGGCGGAATAACGGATAGTTAACAAAGGATTAAAATCCTGCATACTTTCCAAAGTTTTTGAACCTTGTTTCCCTACAGATTGGGGTTCATCTATAATAAGTATAGGATTGGTTTGAGCAATGATTTCTATAGGTTTCCTTGTGCCGAATTGATCCAACTCCTGATAGATCCTTCTGGCATCTTTCCCCCTGGCATTAAAAGCCTGAGTATTTATGATCATTACGCTGATCCTGCTCTCTGAAGCAAAATTTTCAATATCCTGTGGTTTCCCGGAATTATAGATAAAAGGATTGATCTTATGCCCGTAAAGTTCCTGAAAATGCTCCTGGGTTACTTCAAAAGATTTATAAACACCTTCCCTAATAGCAATACTGGGTACTATCACGATAAACTTGCTCCATCCATATTTTTTTTGAAGCTCATACATAGTACGGATGTAGGTATAGGTTTTACCCGTACCCGTTTCCATTTCTATGGTGAGGTTATAGCCCAATTTAAGCCCTTTGGGACGTTCAATTTTCTGGCTTTCGTGAAGATCATTATCTTTTTGAACCTTCTGAATATTATCAAGGATCTGGTTGTCTGTGATTTGGATATTACTATTTCTATACCCAATATCTTCCAAAACTTCGGCTTCAAACACGGAAGTTTGGGAGCCTCCTGCAGCAGCTAATTTTGCTTTTTTTAGGAGCTCTTTACTACGCTCCAGAGTAAACCGATTTGTTTTTAAAGATTGCCCATTAAAACAATCTACAATTGCCTTTACTGCCTGAACCTGAAAATCCTGTTCCTTAAATTGTAACTTCATCTTAAATCACTTTCATTTCAGTTTCTGGACTCAATTGTTTAAGCAATTGCTTTACATTGGATTTTGCAGTGTCATCCTTAAATCCACTATCCTTAAATACTATGCGTAGGGGGGTATCTTCAGCTATGGCTTTAGCAAATTCTTCATCTATACCTTCATCAAAACAAGCATAAAGAGAATTCCCCGCCACTTTAAATACTTCTTTACCTGTGAATTCGACACGCTCAATTTTTAAGGACAGAGGTAAACCCCAATCGATCATCACCTGAGCGAGTAGATCATCAGATGTTCTATCTGGTTTTACATTATCTGCAAACAGCTCTAAGGTATCCTGTGAATATTCCTGGGGTTTATAATAAACATCCTGCATATTACTTTCATCCAGTCGATAGACTCTAAACCCGAAATCTATAGAAGCTTGAGTGCCTTCCTGAAGTTTTTTTCCTACTCTGCGGATTCTTTCCTTACCTATTTCAGTGATATAATTATATCCCTTTTCTCTAGCGAGTGAGCCGACAGGTGTGCCTTCTTGTAGCTGTACTTGAATGAAATTAGCTTTTTTTTCATATTTTGCATTAAACCCTAAAACCGCATCTGCACTCGAAGCTGACCCACTAAAAAAATCTAACATTATGTCTTTGTCCTTTAAGGTCATTTCACATAAGTATTGCAATAGATCATTTGGCTTAGGATATGTGAAAAATACATTTTGGTTCTCAAGTTCAGAACGCATCTTTTCTGTAGTTTTATACCCTCTTAATACAGAGAGAATATTTTTTGCTGAATCCCTCTCTTTGTGATAGTAGATTACACCATTTTCCGAAATGTAAAAGGTTAATATGCCATCCTCCTCTATAATTGGTTTAAAACCCGATTGAATAAAACTTTTAAGTTTAGCATTATTTGCCCAACCTGCAAAAACTCTACAATCATTTACTAACTTTCCATCCTTAACCTCTAAGTTGTCAAGCCTTATCGGATATGAACATTGGAATTTCTTAGTTATTTCTCTACTAATATGTTTAACTCTTTTAACTTCTTCAAAAAATTTATTAGAAACATCACTTTTTTCAAGCAATAGGTTTTCAACCTTGCAAGGGAAACCTTTTTTTAAAAGCACTTCTGAAGGGGGGTTTTTAGGGCCATTTTTAGTTATAGAATTTTCGGCAAAACCTTTCCATAGATTGCTATCTTTTTTAGTATTAGGATCAATTACAGGGTTGAGAACTTGATTTCCTACTTCTTTTTTATAGCATAAAATATATTCGTGGTTGATCTTAACCTCGAGTTGATTGTCAGTGTGGCCATCAGTATTCCATATAAATGTTGCTACGTGGCATTTTTCACCAAATAATGTATCTAAAAGGGATTTTAGATTACTGACCTCGTGATCTCCTATGCTTATGAAAATGACTCCATCATCCTTCATTAAATTCCTTGCTAATTTTAACCTAGGATACATCATACTCAACCAGTCAGAGTGATAACGTCCTGAAGTCTCTGGATTTACAACTAACCGCCTGCCTTCTTCATCTCTTTGACCACTTTCTTCTTGATGCTCTATAGAATCTCCAGTGAAATTATCTTTATAAACAAAATCTTTCCCTGTATTATAGGGAGGGTCTATGTAGATCATTTTAATTTTACCCAAATAGCTTTCCTGCAGGAGCTTTAGCACTTCCAGATTATCTCCTTCTATGTAAAGGTTTTCTGTGTTATCAAAATCAACAGAATCTTCCCGGACAGGTCTGAGAGTTTTTGTGGTGGGAAGATTTGCAATAACAATAGCCTCTCTTTTCCCAGGCCATTCCAGTCGGTATCTTTCTTTATTCCCTTCTACAATATTATGATTTAGCTCCTGTTTAAGGAGATCAAAATCTATGGATTTACCTTCACTGCTTTCAGTAACGCAGTTAGGGAATAAAGCGGCTATTTTATCAATATTTTCATTTACAAGGTCGGGAGAAGCAAGATCGAGTTTTTCTACGCTCATATAGCAGGTTTCTTATTCAAGGTTAAACTGAGATCGCGAAGTAGGGTGGTGCAATCGTAGCCAGTACAATTTTAACGTTTCTTTTGGGAAATAGCAAGGTTAGAACAGGTTATTTCCCAGCCACCTACAAAAAGATGCAAGGGAAAAATTTATAAGAGTCAGTAAATTAAAAGGTGTTAAAAAACTTGAAATAAAGTTGACAAGTTGACGTCAAGTTTTTTGGGAGAGAATACTCCTCTCGAATGTTGCGAACTTATACTAATTTTTTAGGCATTTTTGCTTACTTTCGATTACCATTGGATAAACATCTTTTATAATGTTACGTTACAACAAAGTTATTTCGCAAAACGAATGGATTCAGGCTGGTAAATTACTTTCCAACCCTGAAGAAGAAGCAGTCCTTACCACTAAAAAAAAGGACAAAGAAGGAAACTTATTGGGTGAAGATGCCCAAAAGGACTTCAGGTTGGTTGATGTTGAGATCACCTATGATGACGGTACTAAAGATACCGTTCAATCCACTATATGGGAAAAACAAATTGAGGCAGGAATCTTCAAACAAGGAGATGACATCCAGATAGCCATCCAGACTGAAGGAGACTATGCTGGTAGGTCTAAGGTTGAATTACCTTCCAATAAAAAATTAAGAAATATTGAAGAGGATAATCCGGACTCAAAAATTAAAAGCCACGCGAAATTAGAACTTAAAGAAGAAAACCAAAATCTAAGTCAGGAAAAAGAAAAAGGTTCTGGTGGTTGTATAGCTGTAGCTGTCATAGGAATCTTTCTTTTATTAGGACCTTTTATCCCAGCCTTTATTAGAGGTGGAGGAGATATTGAAAGTGGATTTAAGGGAGTACAAGATTCTGTTTTCGCAGGTTCTATTATAGCGCTGGTTGCCTTTATAGGATACTTTGCGTATCAAATAGGTAAAGGTTCAAAATAAAAAAATATCTAATGGCAGAAGATAACAATACTTTCACTTAATCAACAAATCTGAAACGTCTAAACTACAGATAGCTCCTCAGAGATTAAATTTTAGTAATTAAAAAATCTAAACTTCAATGATTGAAGGATGTCATTAAAGGTCAATAATTTCCTTTCTCTTCCCTGGTGCCTTTCATTGCCTCCTAGTCCCGCAGCAATTCTATTTTTATGAAGGTCAAAATATTATGATTAAATTTTTTTTCCCAAGATTTTTGATCGTTTTATAATTGAGAGCGCTCTTTAATCTAAAGGTCACCCCCCGTACTTTTTAAATTTGGGACATACCCCCCGCCACCGTAATTGCTACCTAGGTACATTGTTTTTTCTTTCCACGGTTTTTTCTAAAAAGAACCTAAATTTCAACCCCCACTCGGCTAAGGTCTTGGGAGATAGTCTCCATTTATTAATCTTTTAAATCGATAAAACTATGGTTACGATTGTCAATTACAAGTCTTATGAAAAAGAAGACGGCAGAAAATTTTATGCTCTTGTTGTTCAAGGGGGATTAGAAGCAGTGAAAAGCAAAGAAACTGGTCAAGCCTATTTCACGGCAAAAACAGCACAAGTATCCTGCACCTTTGATGAAGAAACCTGTAAATCATTAGTAGGCACTAAGATTCCTGGGTCTGTAAAAAAGGTAAAGGTAGATGCTTATGAATATGCCAATTCTGTAACAGGGGAAATCACCACCTACACAGAAAGGAATGTATTTGTAACTCCTGAAGAGGAAATACTTGAAAACAATGTTGAGGAAGAAAGAATGGTAATATAATCCTCAATGAAAATTAAAAATTAAGAAAGAGCTTCTAATCAGGAGCTCTTTTTTTATTGTCTAATCCCGTCGGGTAGTCCAGATAATTGACTCAATGATAAATAATAATTAAAATAATATGAAACTACAACAAGCTCAGCGAAGCCAGGTTAAATTAAGAATTGGCTTAAGTGGTCCAAGTGGATATGGAAAGACCTATTCAGCACTTCTATTAGCATTTGGAATTACTAATGATTGGAGTAAAATAGCGGTAGTAGATACTGAAAATAATTCAGCCTCGCTATACTCACATCTTGGAGATTATAACGTACTAAGCCTTGGGGAACCTTTTACCCCACATAGGTATATAGAAGCCATTAAAACCTGCGAAAATGCAGATATGGAAGTGATCATTGTTGATTCAATATCTCACGAATGGTCTGGAAAAGGAGGATGTCTTGAAATGCACGATAAGTTAGGTGGGAGATTTCAGGATTGGGCTAAAATAACTCCATACCATAATTCTTTTGTAGATGCGCTATTACAATCTAAATGTCACGTAATAACATCAACACGTCGTAAGGTTGATTATTCCCTCGATAGAGATATGAGTGGAAAGACCAAGGTTATGAAATTGGGAACAAAGGAAATTACCAGGGAAGGATTTGAATATGAGCTCACGGTCAATTTTGAGCTTATAAATGATAATCATTTGGTGAAAGCATCAAAGGACAGGACTGGATTATTTATGGATAAACCTGAATTTATAATTAATCAGGCTACAGGTAAAAAATTAAAAGCCTGGTGTTCAGAAGGTATCTCTCTGGAGAAAGTTAAAATGGAAATTGCCAATTGTCATAACCTCGCAGGGCTTAAGCATATTTATGATAAATATCCTACCCTGCACAAAGAATTATATCCTTTAATAATAGAACGAAAAAATATTATTGAGAATAGTAATTCACAGATTATTGAGGAAAATAAAGTCGAACAACCAAAAAACTAAATAATGGAATTAATCACGAGATCCCCTCTACAAAATCAAATGGTAGAGGAAAATGAGGTTGTATCAACCTCAAATAGAAATTTTATAGAAGCGAACACAACCCGGGTTAGCCTTCAACATTTAAAAAATGAATGTACAATCCCTGTTTTTTCAAAAGATAATGAGACAACAATAAGCCATTATCAATTTGTTCAAAAGACAAGAGAGATAGCTCAGGATTTATTTCCTGAACTAAGCGTGTCTGAGCCTGAAATTAGGACTTCCCACACAATAAAAGGAAGAATCCCTTCAGCCATAGGGAAGCCTGCCAAAGATCTGCAGGAGTTTGAAAAAACATTGTATTATGAAAGATGCGCATTTGTAATGGAGATACCTTCAGTCACAGAGGTTGTAAACGGGAATAGCCTCACTCTTTCTATTGGAGGTGTCCGCGCTTATAACCAGGAAAATCTGTTCAGCAGAAAAAGTCCTGAGAAATTTAAGCTCTTCATTGGGTTTAAAAATATGGTGTGCACCAATCTTTGTATAAGCACAGATGGTTTGGCAGACCAGATAAGGGTAAATTCTCTAAACCAGTTATCTGAAGCTGTGGAAAACCTACTGATGCAATATGACCGGGTGAAGCATTTGGGAATGATGGAAAGAATGAGCAGGTATGAATTGACAGAGGCTCAATTTGCCCACTTCATTGGTAAGCTGAGAATGTACCAGTTTATGGATAAAACTGATCAGAAGCAGTATTTCCCAGTTTCATTAAATGACAGCCAAATTAATACGGTTGTTAAGAACTATTATCAGTGTCCTAATTTTAAATGTAATGGGGATGGAACAATTAATCTCTGGAAGCTTTATAATCTTTTTACAGAAGCAAATAAAAGTTCTTATATAGATAATAATTTTGAACGCAATGTTAATGCGTACGACTTAACGAATAACCTGGTTAATTCACTGCAAAACAGAACGGAAAATTGGTTCCTGCATAATTAATTATATAGCTTTTTTGAAAATGAGCGACGATGAATTAGCAGATGTATTAAAGTATAGCTCGCCTGATACCCTCTATATAATTACCTGGAATAATTTACTTAAAGAACTTTTCTGTCCATTTCAAGTGGTGGTTAAACACCAAATTGGGGAGCTTGAAGAGGGAGAATTAGTTTGGGTGGAAAATGTAAAGGTAACGGTTAAATTAAAAACCGTGTATATGGTAAGAGGGCGAGCATATTATTATGATCATTTTGAAATAATAGATCCCATATAAAGGGATGGGAGTTATGCTGAATTTTACATAATTAATTAACATTAATAACCTTTTGAGACGGTTTCTCCTTAAAAACAAAACCACTGAAAACGGAATCTAGATTGTTATATTTGCCGGCACAGTCTAAAAAGGACTGTGTTGGTAATTATTAAGAGAATATTATGGTATATGATCCCCTCCTATTGGATATAAGTCGCATTACAGAAAAAGGTTATTTTGAAGAAAGAAAAGAGCTTTTTTGGAATACCTACAGGAACCTTCGTGCTGAAAAGACTGGTTCAGATAGTTACAGGTATGAAGTGGCGGGGAGTATTGAAATGCCTAACTACCTATGCAAATATGAAGTTACTCTATCTGAACATCTGGAAGGCGATATTAAGGAACGATTTAATTATTTTAAGAGAGAGCTTAATCGAGAATTAGAATTTTTAGAAGAAAAATTTCAAAAGAAAAATTGGCTCATATTATTAAGAAAGCAGTTAGCAGATATTAGCAACCGCTCCATATCGATTGAACTAACAGCTCCCTATGGAAAAGTGATTTCTTCAGAACTGAAGACTAATATCAAACTATTTAAATCTGAATTTAGTCTTCAATACTATAAAAGTGGGTTAAAAAAGAACTGGAAAATGAAATACCTGAGGGATATGGAGAACGACAATGGACGTTTTGAAGATTTCTTTCACAGGTTAAAAGGGGAAGAATTGTTAGGGCAAGAGACTAATTTAGTTCATTTCAGACAATTTTTTAGTAATGAAATTCCAAGTAAAAAAATGTTTTGGGCCGGTAAAAAAGCTCCACTTTTAACTTTATTCAGTGAGCTTGAATCTGGAGGTTATATCAGCACACATAACAAAGGGACTGCCCTAAAAAATTGTTTCTATTTTGATTTCCCATTCAATAAACCTAGCTCCGAAACTGCTTTAACTTCAAAGGGTAATATTTCAAATATTCAAGATATGATTAAAGAGTTGGATATTTAAATTACCTGCCACTTTAAATTAATAATAATATTTTTCTATCGAAAAACTTACTTCTCATCATACAAATTACCTGCTCCAAAAATATAGCAGGTAAAAATGGTCTATTTTCTTAAATACTTTTGCTTCCATATAAGAACCACAAGGGTTCTGGATTAATTTAAATTAATAGTTATGGAAGTCCAAAAAAGAGAAAACTATCCATTTTATGATGTAGACCCAGAGAGTGGGAAAATTATAATGAAGCATTTTGGTATTATTGTGTGTCTTTGCCGGGCAGGATTTTCCAGGGCAAAAATTTCTGAAAATAATTATGTGCTCGTCAGAAATATAGATAATAAAATTAGGCTTGCATCTGAAGCGGATCTGATAGATCACTTAAAAGGTCAAATTATAGATGATCCTAACCCAAAGGTAATGGAGGCATTTACAAGAGGTGTTGGTCAGTACATTAGTTCGAAAAAAATCCATTTGATACCCTCCCTTGATATCGGAAGTGATATGGATGATGAGTTTTCCTCAAAATTCTTCTTTGCTAATAAAATCGTAGCTGTAACAAAGGAAAAATTACAGGATGTGGCCTATAACAATTATCCCGGTTACATTTGGGAGGACAGATTGTTAACTCATAATATTGGAGAAAAACCTGACAAATCAGGGCAGTTTGAATCCTTTTGCAAAAAGATATCAGGAGAAGACGATAAAAAGTTTCGACGCTTTAAAAGTATTTTAGGTTATCTACTTCATCGCCATAAGAATCCGGCATTGGCAAAGGCAGTTATTTTCTACGATGAGAAAATGAATGATTCTGGACAGGCAGAAGGAGGTACAGGAAAGACGCTGATCACATTGGCTTTGAAACATTGTAGAAATGTCGTTGTTTTTAACGGAAAGGAAATAAAAGAAAACAGTTGGTTTCGGAATCAGAGGATTGAATTAACGACTGATCTTATGGCTTATGATGATGTTAAAAAGGAGTTTAATTTTGCTACTTTATTTCCAGTCATAACGACGTCAATAGAGGTTGAGAAAAAGAGGCAGCAGGCTTTTGAGATACCTTTTGAAAAATCTCCCAAAGTACTCATTTCATCCAATCATTATGTAAAAGGACCAGGAGGAAGTTCTGACAGGCGAAGACGTTGTGAATTTGAATTGACCAATCATTATAGTGAAAAATTTAGTCCTGAAGATGATTTTGGAAACCTTTTCTTTAACCAATGGAATCAATTGGAGTGGGATAAGTTTTATTTTTTCATGATGCAATGTGTGCAGGTTTTTCTTACGGAAGGATTAATCAAAGGGAACACAGAGAAAGAAAAAAACAGGCGACTTGAAAATTTAACTGCACCAGAATTTATTCAAGTTATTCAAGGTCTTAGCCCTTTAGGGGAATGGGTGGATCAAAGGGATCTAATAGGTCTTTTAAAAACTGAAATTCCAGATTTAAACGCTCATACATTTACAAAATGGATGTCTATTTATTGTGATGAGAACGGTTTGAATCAAGAGAAGAAATCTTCCGGAGGTGTTTATTATTACAGGTTAGTTAAAAGGGAGTAATATGAGCTTTATTAAAAAGGTTATTTACGAAGTCACCAATGTTTTGACAGGAATGAAATACATTGGAGCTACCTCAAAAACACTTGAAGATAGGAAACGAGACCATATACAGAAAGCGAGAAAAAAAGTTGGCGGAGATTTTCAAAATGCACTAAGAACCTATGGAAAAGAAGCTTTTGAGTGGGTACAGGTCGATACTGCAAATTCAGCCAATGAATTAGCAGATAAGGAAAAAGAGTACGTAATAAAGTATGATGCTAAGGACAATGGGTATAATGCCGATAGAGGAGGGGGATTTCAGAAAAATATTTATCAATATGATTTGGAAACAGGAAATTTGATATCGAATTTTCCCCAACTTGAATGTGCGGCTATTGCAGTAGGAGTAGATAAAAAGACTATTAGTAAGGCCTGTCTGGGAGAAATTAAAAATTGTGCCGGTTATTCCTGGAGTTATTCTTTATCTGAAAACTTTCAACCAGAAGCTGATAAAAGGAAGAAGAAAGTTTTTCAATTTTATTTTCACGGCGAATTCATTCAGAGCTATAACTCTGTTTATGAAGCATCAAGAATTACTGGAGTAAATAGTTCTTCAATTGCAAAATGCTGCCGGGGTGAATATAAATTTGCTGGGGATTATTATTGGGAATACCAGAAGTAACGATATTAAAATTGAAGAGGGGTGGCTGAAAAGTTGCTCCTTTTCTATTTGTATTAGGATTGGCATAACTTTATTTGGTAGTTTTTAACATTATGGCAGATATATGCATACCCTCCGCTGATAATAAAAACGTTATTTAATGTCTGTAAATCAAAGAAACTACTAGAGCTATAGTTTTAAATATTCCCAATATCCTACAGGGTTAAAGCGGAGCCGATGAATCTCCTGATTATATTTTAGAGTTCTTTTCTATAAGCACCTTTATTTAAAGTACAACGGTATAAAAAACTGTTAAATAAACGTTATGTAAATGTTAAAAAAAACTAAATGGGGTAATATATTATTCCCATTACTTATATTTGCATAATAATAATAATAAAAGAGCCACCGCGACGAACGATGACTCTTAGTTAAACAATTGAAATTGACCATTCATTAGTCAAAGTTTTGAACTGCTATCTTTCGATATAGAACTTGATAATATCCCAAATTAAACCTACTGCGGGTATTATCACGCCATAATTGAACCTTATCCTCCTGGAGGATTTAGGTTCCTGAGAGTTGATTGAACTCATTTTCTTTAAATACTGTCATTCCATTTCCTATTTAAATTTTAGTTAAACAATATTTGCCCGTATCTTTTTTTAAATCAGACATAGGCAATCGTGCAAAGATACTAAAAATTATTTGATTTTTAATTTTATTTAACACTCAATTTAATTTTTTTTGCGTATGTTAAGCAAATATAGACATAAACTATCGAATTGTTTAAAATTATAGATAATAATTATCAACATATTTTTGTTAACACAGAAAAAAGATTTGACTTTTCTGCTAAAGTTTAAGTGCTGCAGAATAATAACCAGGACAAAAGGTTCGAGTCCTTTTAGAACTGGAACCTAAAGCTTGGGAAGCCTTATTAAGCCTATAAGGTGGTTTTTCAGATTATAACAGGTTAAAGGAGACCTTCGTTAACAGTCAGTAAAGACAACCCTTCAGGAGGATTTTAAGTAACTACTTATGATTGAAATGGTTGGGACAGCGAGTTCGAGTCTCGTCCAGACCGCTTTTTAGAAATTAAAATTGTGTTAAAACCCCGTAAATCAATGATTTACGGGGTTTTTCATTTTATTTAATATCAATTAAAACCATCTAAAATCAATTAAAAGGTGCATAATTCGGTGCATATTTTTGGGGTGAAAAATATGCACCGCGAAGGCTGGAAAGTACTGTTAACAAAACCCTT
>Ga0314774_1000721_pt1 | contig 24382 bp, 14 predicted proteins | sample MetaGCBIA2018_FD_204515 | JGI IMG/M metagenome (GOLD analysis project Ga0314774, IMG submission 204515) | Cryopeg brine microbial communities from Beaufort Sea near Barrow, Alaska, United States - CBIA 2018 | ecosystem: Environmental > Aquatic > Marine > Coastal | place: USA: Alaska | collected...
TGATGTTTCAATTAAATTCGAAGATTCTACTTCACCTTTAGACGGAAATAACAATCCAACAGTATTTGAAGAAGTTCACGTAACTGTTTCTAATACAGGTTGGTCTGAATTAGTTTTTAACTTTACTACAGGGTTAAGTTATGATAGTATTGTTTTATTTGTTGATGGTGGTGAGACAGGTATTTCTGGAACTTATTACTTTGATAATGTTGTAAATGAAGAGTTTATTTCGTTGCCATTAACTATGGATACACCAGGTCAAACTTTTGAACCATTTTTAGGTGCCGAATTTGAAATTACAGCCGATCCTGAGGATGCAAATAACCCTGTTGGAAAAATAACTAACTATGGTGCAGAAAATAGCTGGGGCTATGAAGGTGTAAGTCTTAAACTTGATGAATGGATTGATACAAATGCAAATGCAACCATAAAATTAGATTTTTATAACGATGGTGTTGCCCATGATGTATTAATAAAGTTAGAAGATTCTACTTCTCCACTTAATTCAGATAATAACCCAACAGTATTTGAAGAAGTTTATGTAACTGTTTCTAATACAGGTTGGTCTGAATTAGTATTCAACTTTACTTCAGGGTTAAGTTATGACAATATTGCTCTATTTGTTGATGCTGGTGTGACAGGTATTCCTGGAACTTATTACTTTGATAATGTATCACAAGTAGCTAATTAATAATTGTAAAATTAAAAAAATGAAAAATATAAAATATACAATTGGAATTATTCTTTTAATACTAGTGATTATTGCTGGTTGTCAGGAAGAAACCTATGAGTTTGGAGATTTAGTTGCTCCATCAAATCTTGTAATAAATGCCGATATTGTTGGTTTATCTGATGAAAATCCTAATGGTGACGGCTCCGGTGAAGTAACTGTTACAGTAAATGCCCAAAATGCAATTACCTACCATATCGGATTTAATAAACTGGCAGGTTTTGGTAATGTGAGTTATAGTGTACTACCATCAGGTACTATCGCTAAAAAGTTTACGGATCCAGGTGTAAATACATACAGAATTTCTGTAATAGCATTTGGTAAGGGAGGAATATCTTCAAATTTGACAAAAGATATTACTGTCAGATTTGATTATGTTGCTGATCCTGAAATTGTAACTGCATTAACTAACGATGACTCTAAAACATGGGTTGTAGACAAAAGTGTGCCCGGACATATAGGTGTAGGACCTTGGGCTTCTAATTCTGTAAGTCCTGAATGGTGGGCAGCCGGTATAGATGAAAAAGTAGGTTCCGCAGATTGTTTTTACACATCCGAATTTATATTTACCAAAGTGATTGCATCAGATACATATACTTTAAAGGTTGTATCACCAGATGGTGCATTTACAAAAACAGGAGATTTAGCAGGTGGTCTTCCTGGTATTCCAGCTTCAGGCGATGAGGGATGTTATCCTTATTCAGGTGGTACTTCTGCTTTCAATTTTGTTCCTTCAAGTTCGGGAACTGCAGCAGATGTATCAACAAAAGCTGCTATTCAAATAGACGGTTTTGACACTTTTATTGGATATGGTGCAACACAACAGGAATATGAAATTCTTGAAATAAACGCAGATTATATGTATTTAAGGGTTCAGGGAACTGAACCCGGAAATGCATGGTATGTGAAACTTAAACCTGTTGAATAATTTAAATTAGCTTTAAAAAAACATACTCGGACCAATTTAGTCCGAGTATGTTTTAAATGATTTATTTGGCAATATTAATCATTCTAAAAAAATTCTATTTTGAAATACTCAGGTTTAAATTACAAATTTAGTGTCTTATTTTTACCATTAATCCTTATTTTAAGTTGCGGAGGCGGAAGCGATGATAGTGATCCAATTGACACAAGTACCCCTTCTAACCTTACGCTCACAGCAAATCTTGCCGGAGCGGACACTAACAACCCTAATGGAGATGGCAGTGGCGTAGTTATTTTTAACTTTTCAGCCGATAATGCCACTTCTTATAAAATTAATTTTGGCAATGGAGAGACTATAGAAACTTCATCCAATACAATTTCTTACACCTATACTGGTGGAGGAATAACAAATTATAACGTCTTTATTTCAGCTTACAAAGGCGATAAATTTATTTCAAAAAATATTACGATTACCATAAAGGTTAATACCGGTTTGATATTTTCAGATGAATTTGATTCTCCCGGAAGTCCAAATGCCAATAAATGGACCTATAATATTGGTACAGGTGAAAATGGATGGGGAAATAACGAATCACAATATTATACAAACAGATCAGACAATGTTGTGATTGCAAACGGCATTTTAAAAATTACAGCCAAAAAAGAAAGTTATGAAGGCGCTGAATACACTTCAGCCCGTATGAAAACACAGGGAAAATTTGATTTTACTTATGGTAAGGTTGAAGTTAGAGCTAAGCTACCAAAAGGTGGAGGAACCTGGCCTGCAATTTGGATGTTGGGATCTAGCATAAGCACATTAGGTTGGCCTGCTTGTGGTGAAGTTGATATTATGGAACATGTTGGAAACAATCAAGGAACAGTTCAAAGCGCTTTACATACTCCTTCAAGTTCTGGAGGTACTATTAATCATGGATCGCAATATTTGGATGATGTGTCTACCGAGTTTCATGTATATGGTCTTGAATGGACAGCAGATAAAATGATATTTTCGGTTGATGGTGTAACTCATTACACATACAATCCTTCTCCAAAAAACAGCAATACATGGCCTTTCAATGACGATCAATTTATAATCTTAAATGTTGCTATGGGAGGTGGTATGGGTGGAGCAATTGACCCAAATTTCGTTTCTTCAACGATGGAAATAGATTACGTTAGGGTTTATCAATAATATTTTTTATTGCTTGATTACATGTTTCTTTTTATTTGAAAGGAAACAATCAAAAAAAATAAGATGAAAAAAATACTTATTTTATTAATTTTTTTGCTGTTGGGTATGCATTCAAAAACACAGTCATTGAAAGTCATGACTTACAACATTCGATTGGATGTTGCAGTTGATGGCGAAAATGCCTGGCCGCTTAGAAAACAATTCCTCACTTCACAAATTCAATTTTATGAACCCGATATTTTTGGAGTTCAGGAAGCAAAACCAAATCAGGTGATTCATATTGCAAATGAACTTGCACAATATAGTGATGTTGGTATTGGAAGAGAGGGTGAAGCAAAAGGGGAATCTTCCAATATTTTCTATAAAAAAGACCGATTTATTCTTAAAGAATCCAATACTTTTTGGCTTTCTCAAACACCAAATATAATTTCAAAAGGTTGGGACGCCGCTTTTAACAGAGTTTGTACCTATGCCCTACTTAATGATAAAAAAACTAAAAAAAATATTTGGGTTTTCAATACCCACTTGGACCATGTTGGTGAAGTTGCAAAAACAAAAGGAATTGAGCTCATTCTTTCAAAAATTGCTCAATTAAATACGAAAAATTATCCGGTAATTTTTATGGGTGATTTTAATTCTGAGCCAAATTCAAAAAGAATGATTGCGCTTAAAAATCAAATGAATGATTGTAGGGATATTTCTGAAGAAAAGCCTTTCGGGCCTTCAGGAACTTTCAATGGATTTAATCATAATGAGCCGGTAACGCTATTAATAGACTATATTTTTGTATCCAAAAACAACAAATTAAAAATCAAAAAATACGCGATTTTAAGTGATTCAAAGGATTTAAAATATCCTTCTGACCACCTGCCTGTATATGTTGAACTGAGTTATAACAAATGAAAAATAAAATAATCATTGTCATGAAACCACTAATATTAATGCTTGTTTTTTTTGCTCTAAACAATTGCGGCAAACAAAATAATGAGGAAAATAATCCCATTCCAGAAGAAGTGCCTGTGGTTAATAATGAGGTGGATTTTTGGCTTACAAAAGCTGACGAGTCTGTGAAACTTCAAAAACAAACCGGTATTTTGGCTTTTGGAAGTGCCTATAATACCTATGCCAATATTGAAGTTAATGATTCTCAAACTTTTCAAACCATTGACGGCTTTGGATTTTCGCTTACTGGTGGAAGTGCCCAGGTCATCAATTCATTAAACGCCGATAAAAAACAAGCCTTATTGCAAGAATTATTTGGTACAAATGAAAATGACATTTCTATAAGCTATTTAAGAATAAGTATTGGGGCGTCTGATTTGGATGCGTCAGTTTTTTCTTACAATGACATGCCTGAAGGACAAATTGACATGAACTTGGCACAGTTCAGCCTTGCTCCTGACATGATTCATTTAATACCACTTTTGAAAGAAATTTTGACAATCAATCCGTCTATAAAAATAATGGGGTCTCCTTGGTCTCCGCCAGTTTGGATGAAAGACAACAACAGCAGTGTTGGCGGTAGTTTACAGCCAAAATACTACAGCGTTTATGCACAGTATTTTGTTAAATACGTTCAAAAAATGAAGGAACAAGGAATCATTGTTGATGCAATTACAGTGCAAAATGAACCTTTGCATCCAGGAAATAATCCAAGTTTGTTAATGACAGCTCCACAACAAACTGAATTTGTTAAAAACCACCTGGGTCCTGCTTTTCAAACAGCTTCCATCGCCACAAAAATTATAATCTATGATCATAATTGTGATAAACCTGATTATCCGATTTCCGTTTTAAATGATCCTGCAGCCAAACAATATATTGCTGGCTCGGCTTTTCATTTATATGCCGGAGATATAAGCGCATTATCAACTGTTCATAACGCACATCCCGATAAAGATTTATATTTTACTGAGCAATACACACCCAGTTCAGGTGATTTTTCAGGCGATTTAAAATGGCATTTAAAAAATGTAGTTATAGGTTCCATGAGAAACTGGAGCAAAACTGCGCTGGAATGGAATTTGGCCAACGATGCTTCTTTTGGTCCTCATACACCTGGCGGCTGCACTACCTGTAAAGGTGCCATCACTATTAATAGCAATACAGGCTACACCCACAATGTCGGTTATTATATTATTGGTCATGCTTCAAAGTTTGTTCCAACCGGTTCTGTAAGAATCGCAAGTGACCAAAGTGGAAATTTAAACAATGTAGCATTTAAAACACCCAATGGAAAAAAAGTTTTAATCTTATTAAATGATGGCAATGCATCAGCAATGTTTAATATTAAATACAACGGAAAATGGATTACATCATCATTAAACAGTGGTTCCGTAGGAACCTATATTTGGTAATAAAAATATCATCATAAATTATATAAAAAATGAATAAAATATCAACAATCTTACTTTTGATTATTGCATTTACAGGATGTACACCGAAAGAAAAAGCTATTACTAAGGCTGAGGGACCAATAATGACAAAAAGTAAAACAGCAACGGTTTATACTTCTGCCCACAGTACAAATCTAAAACTTACACTTACGGATACGCTTCAATTCAATGAATTTCAACAGCCATTGGAGACTGAAGCAGCTATTTTAATTGATCCAACCAAACAATTTCAAACTTTTTTGGGTATTGGCGCTGCATTAACCGATGCTTCCGCAGAAACTTTTTATAAACTTTCAAAAGAAAACCAGGATCGCTTTATGGAAGCATATTATAGTGCTGATAAAGGAATTGGTTATACTTTAGGAAGGACAATCATTCATAGTTGCGATTTTTCTAGCGAAAGTTACACTTATATTGAAGAAGGCGATTCAGAGTTAAAGACTTTCAACATTGATCACGACAGAAAGTTCCGTCTGCCATTCACAAAATTGGCCATAGAAGCCGCAGGCGGAAAATTAACTTTGTATGCAAGTCCATGGAGTCCGCCGGCATTTATGAAAACAAACAACAATATGTTGCAGGGCGGGAAATTAAAAGCCGAATTCTATCAGCCTTGGGCAAATTATTATGCAAAATTTATAAAAGCCTATGAAAAAGAAGGAATTCCAATTTGGGGATTGACTGTTCAAAATGAACCAATGGCTAAGCAAACTTGGGAATCTTGTATTTACACTGCTGAAGAAGAAAGAGATTTTTTAAAAAATTACTTAGGACCAACATTGGAAAAAGAAGGCTTGGGCGATAAAAATATTATTGTTTGGGACCATAACCGCGATTTAATGTTTCAACGTGCGAATGTGATTTTAAATGACCCTGAAGCGGCAAAATACGTTTGGGGAGTTGGTTTTCATTGGTATGAAGACTGGAAAGACGGCATTCCAATGTTTAATAACGTAAAAGCGGTAAATGAGGCCTATCCTGATAAAAACTTAATTTTTACGGAAGGCACCAATGAAAGTTATGATTTAGCCAGAATTGTGTCAGAGGATCCAAAATTGGCAGAACGTTACGGAAAATCAATGATCCACGATTTTAATAATGGTACGGTTGCCTGGACAGACTGGAATATTCTGTTGGATGAAACTGGAGGTCCGAACCATGTTGGAAATCTATGCTTCTCCCCTGTTCATGGAGACACAAAAACAGACGAGTTAACTTTTACAAATTCCTATTATTACATTGGGCATTTTTCAAAATTTATTCGTCCGGGCGCAAAGCGAATTTCAAGCGTATCTAGTGCAAACAACCTTATAACAACCGCATTTATAAATGAAGATGGCAGCATTGTTATTGTTGTTATGAATCAGAGCGATAATGAAATTTCCTATAGTTTAACCATGAATTTAAAAACGGCTGAATTACATGCTCCAGCCCATTCCATTCAAACCATTGTGCTGTAATAAACCTAAAAATAAAATTTTACCCTGAGCGATGCCTAAGGGAACAACCAAAAACCAACCAATTTATAAAATGAAAAAATCATATACCATCTTTATCAGTCTCATTGTAGCCATGGGAGGATTCCTTCTGGGTTTCGACAGTGCTGTAATTTCAGGAGCTGTAAACGGAATCAGAACCTATTTTGAAATGTCCGATTGGGAGCTTGGGTTCTCGGTTGGCTGCGTAATTTTCGGAGCGATGGCAGGAAACATCTTTGCGGGTCCATTAAGTGATAAATTCGGGAGAAAAAAATTATTGATTATAACCGCAATGTTGTTTACCATTTCAGCGATATGGTCGGCAACTGCAACAGATTACCTCTCATTTGTCATCGCCAGAATTATAGGTGGTGTTGGTATTGGCGGCGCCATATTGATAGCGCCAATTTATATTGCAGAAATTGCGCCTCCAAAATTAAGAGGAAGTTTGGTTTCTTTAAACCAATTGAATATTGTGTTGGGTATTTCTGTAGCCTATTTTTCAAATTATTTTTTGAAAGATTTAGAAGGAGAAAGCTGGAGATGGATGTTGGGCGTGGAGGCTATTCCTGCAGTTATATACTTTTTAGCGCTTTTCTTGGTTCCTAGAAGTCCAAGATGGTTAATCAAAAATTTAAATGAAGTAACCCTTGCTAAAAAGATACTGATAAAAATTGGCGGTGAAGAATTTGCCGATACCACCATTGGGGAAATTCAAAGAGGAATTGCCAAAAAAGAAGCCAAAGGAACTTATGCCGATTTCTTTAGTAAAAGAATGAGCGTTATTGTAATCATTGCTTTTGGATTGGCCTTTTTTCAACAAATAACAGGAATCAATGCGATTTTCTATTATGCGCCAACCATTTTTGAACAGGCAGGCGGAAGCACAGATGCTTCATTTTTACAGGCGATTGTTGTTGGGCTTACCAATTTGGTATTCACTTTTGTAGCCATTTGGTTTATTGATAAATTGGGCAGAAAACCATTGTTAATGATTGGAACTACTGCAATGGCAATTGCATTGACTATGGCAACTTTAGCCTTTTACAATGCAACCTATAGTTTTAATGACAATACCATTGCGAAAATTGGAAATGAGGACATTAAATCGTCCTTAACCCCATTAAACGGATCAACCTATACTTCCCAAGGTGAATTATTTGCCAATGTTGAACCGCTGATAAGTGAAGCTCAATTTATTGAATTTCAGCAAAATGAGGTTAAAAATTTCATTAGCATCGACGCCAATTTAGTGTTAATTGCCATTTTGTTATATGTTGCGGCATTTGCTATTTCTTTAGGACCTGTGATGTGGACAATGTTATCTGAAATTTTCCCTGGAAACGTAAAAGGAATCGCCATTTCCATAGTTGGATTTTTCAACTCATTGGTAAGCTACACTGTTACCCAATTTTTCCCGTGGGAACTCACAAATTTAGGGCCAACGGTGACTTTTGCAATTTATGCCGGCATGGCTGTTTTATCCATTTTGTTCGTTTATAAATATGTGATAGAAACAAAAGGAAAAACTTTGGAAGAAGTTGAAGAATTATTAATTAGATCATAATCATAAAATGAAACTTATTTATACCCTAATAGTTTTTTTATTTTGTTTGAATTCCTGTGCCGAAGTGCCACAAAAAACAACAAAAAAGTCACAGTTGGAAAAACCAGCAAAGGTAACATTAACAAATACCGACGGAAAATTCCAGCTATTTGTGAATGGCGAGCCTTTTTATATTAAAGGCGCCGGATTAGAATATGGATATATTGCTGGTGTAGCCAAACACAATGGAAATTCCTTTAGAACCTGGAGAACGGAAAACGGAAAACAAAGTGGCAAAGAGGTGCTTGATGAAGCCTACAAAAACGGACTGATGGTAACCATGGGTATTGAAGTGGAAAGAGAACGCCACGGATTTGACTATAACGATACCATTGCTGTAAAAAAGCAATTGGAACGTATTAAAAAAGAGGTTATGGCTTTAAAAGACCATCCCGCTTTAATGATTTGGGGAATAGGAAATGAATTGAATTTACGTTATACAAATCCGAAAGTTTGGGATGCTGTTAATGACATTTCTAAAATGATCCACGAAGTCGACCCAAATCATTTAACTACCACCAGTTTGGCAGGAATCTCTGAAAAAGAGATCTCATTAATCAAAGAAAGATGTTCGGATTTAGACATTTTATCTGTCCAAATGTATGGGGATTTGCCAAATTTACCGAAATTAATCAGGGAATTTGGCTGGGAAGGGCCTTATATGGTAACAGAATGGGGAGCAACCGGACATTGGGAAGTTCCAAAAACCAGTTGGGGAGCTCCTATTGAAGAAAATAGCACGCTGAAAGCCGCTAATTATTTAAAAAGATATAAAGGTGGCATTGAAGCAGATTCATTGCAATGCATTGGTTCTTATGTGTTTCTTTGGGGCAACAAACAAGAGAGGACGCCAACTTGGTATGGCGTTTATTTGGAAGATGGCAAGGAAACTGAATCTGTAGACGTGATGCATTTTATTTGGAATGGCAAATGGCCTGAAAATAGAACGCCTCAAATAGTTTCTTATACCATTGATGGCAAAACAGCCTATGAAAATGTGATGATGGAAGCCGGAAAATCGTATACCGCATCTTTAAAAATATCAGATTTTGAAAATGACCCAATAAATTACACTTGGGAAATTTTACCTGAAAGCGTTAATCTAAGCGATGGTGGTGATCTAGAAGTACGTCCGAAAAGTCTCACCATTAATAAAGTCAACCAAAAAGATGGAGCGCTTACATTTAAAGCTCCAGCAGCTGGAATTTATCGCCTATTTGTATATGCCGATGATGGCCATGGACACGCCGCAACTGCAAATATCCCTTTTATGGTGAAATAAAATGGCCAAATTCTTAAAAATATTACAGTTTGTACAAATGTTGGGTTGAAATTGATTTATGTTTGAAATACAAACTGCGTTAGGAATTTAAGTGTAAATCCTTTTTTGAGGTTTTTCTACCCGAAAAAAAGATTGAAACGAAAAGCCCGACCGCTTTTTAAGCGGAAACGCCCAATGCATCATTTGAATAGATGACTGTTGTTTTTAGAATTAAATCAATAAAAAATAAAACCAAATACAAAAAAACCTCTTTAAAATTTTCACTAATTTTAATATAGGTTTTTTTTAAAATTATAAAATACCACAATCAGAATGAACCTTAATCAGTTATATATAGGCAACACAAAATTGTATATTAATAAAAATAAAGTTGAAGGGAATTTTGTGACTATTGATCATGAGAGATTCTATAAAATCTCAAACAGCAATAAAATGCGCCCTTTCTTTATGAGCATGGTGAGCGATTCCAATCATTGGATGTTTATTTCAAGCAATGGCGGTTTAACAGCTGGAAGGAAAGATTGTGATACTGCCCTCTTCCCCTACTATACCGATGATAAAATAACTGAATCTGCAGAAATTACAGGAAGCAAAACCGTATTTCAAGTTCATAAAAAAGACAAATCATTGTTATGGGAACCATTTTCCGATAAATATGAAGGACTATACTCCATTAGCCGAAATCTTTACAAAAATATTTATGGTAATAAAATTATTTTTCAGGAAGTAAATCACGATTTAGGGCTGACTTTTCAATACCAATGGAATAACAGCAATAGTTTCGGATTTGTAAAAAAATCCACAATTATTAACAATGTTTCTGAGAATATTCAGATTACAGTTTTGGACGGCATTCAAAATATTCTGCCTTTCGGACTTTCCGCAGACTTGCAAAACAGCAAAAGTAATTTGGTTGACGCTTACAAAAAAAATGAGCTCGAAGCTGAAATTGGATTGGGAATTTATGCCTTAAGTGCCATTATTGTTGACAAGGCAGAACCAAGCGAAGCGTTAAAAGCAACTACCGCCTGGTCAATTGGTTTCATAAATCCAACTTATTTGCTGTCATCATTACAACTTAATAATTTTAGGCAAGGATTGCACATTAAACAGGAAATTGACATAAGAGCAGAAAAAGGCGCTTATTTTGTTTCTGCTCAACTTAAGTTGGAAGCAGGCGCCGAAAAAAATTGGATGATTGTCGCAAATGTGAATCAGGGGCCAGCAGGAGTTGTGGGAATTTCAGAAAAATTAAAATCAGTAAAAAACTTACAACAGGAAGTTTTAGCAGATATTGAATTGGGAACTAAAAACCTGATTCAGTTAACGGGAAATTCCGACGGATTGCAGGTTACTGCAGATGAACTTCGTACAACCCGACATTATGCAAATACCCTTTTTAATATGATGCGTGGCGGTATTTTTGATGAAAATTACAACGTAGATAAGGACGGTTTTTCGAAATATATAGAAAAAGCAAATAAAATTGCTTTCAAAATTAATGAAACTGATTTGAGAAAGTTGCCAGTCACTTTTTCATTAAAAAAACTTAAAGAGATAGCACAACAAAATGAAGACGCTAATTTTAAACGACTTTGTTTTGAGTATATGCCGTTGAAATTCAGCAGAAGACATGGGGATCCCAGCAGGCCTTGGAATAAATTCTCCATCAATACCAAAAGTGAAGTTGACGGTTCTAAAATTTTAGATTATGAGGGAAACTGGAGGGATATTTTTCAGAATTGGGAAGCTTTGGCGCACTCCTACCCGGATTTTATTGAAAGTATGATTCACAAATTTTTGAACGCCACAACTTTTGACGGTTACAATCCGTACCGAGTTACAAAAAGCGGTTTTGATTGGGAAGTAATTGAACCGGATGATCCATGGTCGTTTATTGGCTATTGGGGCGACCATCAAATTATCTATTTGTTGAAATTTTTAGAATTTGCTGAAAATCATTATCCAAACAAATTGGCCCAATATTTTAATCAGGAATTATTTGTTTACGCCAACGTTCCTTATAAAATTAAAAGCTATACTGAAATTCTGAAAAACCCAAAAGAAACGATTGATTTTGATCACGATTTGGATAAAAAAATCAATCAAAACAAAATAGAATTAGGTGCTGATGGCGCTTTATTGCTATCCCAAACTCATGAAATTTACAAAGTCAATTTAACAGAAAAATTGTTGGCGACTGTGCTGGCAAAACTCTCGAATTTTATTCCTGAAGCAGGTATTTGGCTCAACACCCAAAGACCCGAATGGAACGATGCAAACAATGCTTTGGTGGGCAACGGCGTTTCAATGGTAACTTTATATTATTTACGACGATTTTTAAATTTCTTTGAGGAAATTGTTGAAAAAACCTCTATTGAAAACATAGCGATTTCAGAAGAATTGGCAGTATTTTTTAATGAAATATTCTCCACATTTGATAAAAATCAACATATCCTAACGGCAAAAATTTCAGATGCAGACCGTAAAAGTGTTTTGGACGGACTTGGTTTGGCTGGAAGCAAATACCGAACTATAATTTACGAAAGAGGTTTTACGAGCGTTAAATTAACAATAACAAAAAGTGAATTGTCGTCGTTTTTTGAACTGTCCAAAAAATTTATAGATCACACGATAAATGCCAATAAACGCGCAGATAATTTGTACCATGCTTACAACTTAATGACCATTGAAAATGAAAATGAAATCTCCGTTTCCTATTTGCCTGAAATGCTGGAGGGACAGGTTTCTGTTTTAAGTTCAGGACATCTTTCACCCGAAAATTCATTGACTTTATTAAACAGCCTAAGAAAGAGTGATTTGTACAGAGCCGATCAAAACAGTTATATTTTATATCCAAATAAACAACTTAAAAGGTTTACTGATAAAAACAATATTCCTTCTTCAACAATTGAAAAATCTGATTTATTAAAACAATTGCTCAAAAATAAAAATTCACAAATAATTGAAAAAGACGTTATTGGAAATTATCATTTCAACGGAAACTTTAACAATGCAAATAGCCTTAAAAAAGCATTGAGTGAGTTGCCGGAAGCACCCTACCAAAAACTTGTTAAAAAAGACAAGGAATTACTATTAACTACTTTTGAAAATATTTTCAACCATAAATCGTTCACCGGTCGTTCCGGTACTTTTTTCGGTTACGAAGGACTTGGCTCTATTTATTGGCATATGGTTTCCAAACTTGCTTTGGCCGTGCAGGAAACTTGCATAAATGCCATAGATTCTAAAGCTGAAAATGAAATCATTGCCGGATTGGAAGATCATTACCATGAAATTACTGAAGGCATTGGCGTTCATAAATCTCCTGAAGTGTATGGCGCATTTCCAACCGATCCGTATTCACACACACCTGCAGGAAAAGGAGCGCAACAGCCAGGAATGACTGGTCAGGTTAAAGAGGATATATTGGCCAGAATAGGAGAATTAGGTGTTTCAGTTAAAAATGGATTGTTAAAATTTCAGCCTGAGTTGTTGAAAAAAGAAGAATTTCTTAAAGAGAGGAAAACTGTTCATTATACCGATGTGGGCCAACTAGAAAAGGAATTAATTCTTGAAAAAAATTCACTTTATTTTACATCTTGCCAAGTTCCTGTTATTTATAAACTTGCCAATAAGAATTCAATTCAAGTTATTTATTCTGAAGAAAAAGTAGTTGAATTTGATGGATTGACATTGAGCTCTGAGATAAGCAACCAAATTTTTAGCAGATCTGGCGAAGTATCTAAAATTTTGGTTTCGTTTAAAGAAAAAAATTTTTAACCTGAAACCTAGGAAAAATTAAAATATTGAAAAAACTCAAATTAGAATGAAAAAATATAAAAATATATTAATCGCAATAGCGCTTATTTCTATAGTCAGTTCGTGTAAAGTCGCAAAAAACAATTCAGAAAAAACAACTGCCAACACCTTAAGTTTTATAAAAACAAAAGGAGCACATTTGGTTGATACAAATGGAAAATCAATTATTTTGAAAGGAACTAATATAGGTAATTGGTTGGTTCCGGAAGGCTATATGTTCAAAATGAACCAGGTAAATTCTCCCCGCAAAATTGATGAAATGTTGTATGAACTGGTTGGTCCAGATAGTTTAAAGGTGTTTTGGAAGGGGTTTTTGAATAATTACATCACGCACGATGATATTAAATATTTAAAAAGTATTGGCATCAACCATATCCGCTTGCCTTTTCATTATAAAATGTTTACAGATGATTTGTATATGGGAGAAAGAAACGCCGGTTTTAAGTATTTTGACCGATTAATTGATTGGTGCAGAGAAGAAAAAATATATGTTTTATTGGATATGCATTGTGCGCCAGGCGGACAAACAGGTGATAATATTGATGACAGTTATGGGTATCCATTTCTTTATAAAAGCAAGTCTTCGCAAGATTTAATGACGGAAATTTGGGTAAAAATAGCCAAAAAATATAAAAACGAACCTGTAGTCATTGGATATGATATTGTAAATGAACCAATTGCGCATTATTTTAATGATGAACTCCCCTATTTAAACCATCAGTTATTTTTACTCTATAAACGTATTGTAACAGAAATTCGTCAAGTAGATAATAAACACATTATTTTTCTAAATGGTTCTAATTGGAGCGGAAATTTTGATGTTTTTGAAGATATTATCGACAATAACGTGGTGTATGAATTTCATAAATATTGGTTTGAGGTAAATCAGGAAGCGATACAAAAATATCTTGATTTTAGAGACAAACACCAAGTTCCAATCTATATTGGAGAAACAGGTGAAAATACGGATGAATGGGTAAATGATTTTAGGGTTTTACTTGACAAAAATGAGGTTAATTGGGCTTTTTGGCCCTATAAAAAAATGAATAACACCAAAGGAATTATGAATTTCAAGGAACCGGAAGATTATCATTTGATAACTAAATATGCCGATAGTGATCGTTCTTCTTATGCTAAAATGAGAGAAAATCGGCCTGATGTTTTAAAAATTCAAAAAGCGCTGAATGCCTATTTGGAAAATAGTCTTTATAAAAATAATTTCCCTAATAAAGGTTATGTTAATGCCCTAAATTTTAGAACAGACTAAAAAATATTCAATACGATACGTTTTCTCAAAATAAATAAACACATCAATGAAACAGCTTTTTTTATCCATTTTACTTAGTGCTTTTTTAATAACAAGTTGTAAAGGCCAAAATAAACTGACCAATATTTCTCAGACTTCATCAATTGACGTAAAAGTAGATTCTATTTTGGCGCTAATGACCCTTAAGGAAAAAGCCGGACAAATGCTTAATATTGGCTTGCCTGCAGTGCTGAAAGGTGATTATTGGGATTCACGGGACAGTGCTGTTTATGATCCTGAAAAATTCAGAAAGTTAATTATAGCAGCTGCCGTTGGCTCCATTCACAATACGCCTGGTTATCCGGCAGAAAAAGAAGGCTGGTATGAAATCATTAAAAAAATTCAAGATTCAGCCATGCAAAAAACCCGCTTGGGAATTCCGGTTTTGTATGGAATTGACAATATTCATGGGGCGAATTATGTGAATGGTTCTGTTTTATTTCCACATCAAATTGCCATGGCCGCAACCTGGAATACCGAACTTACCAAAATATGCGGTGAAATAACTTCTTATGAATCCAGGGCGGCTTCTCTTCCTTGGAATTTCAATCCGAATGCCGATGTGGCGCTGAATCCGCTTTGGGGAAGAATTGGCGAAAGTTTTGGAGAAGATCCTTACCTAATTTCTGAAATGACTTTGGCTTATTTAAATGGCTCACAAGAAAAAGGCCTACAGGATTCCACAAGTACTGCTGTTTGTTTAAAACATTTTATTGGCTATGGCGCCGGGAAAAACGGAAAAGACCGTGCAAATGCCCTTATTCCTGAAAACAGTTTAAGACAATATTTTTTGCCTCCTTTTGAAAAAGCCATAGAAAATGGTGCAAAAGGTGTTATGATAAGTTCAAATGCGGTGAATGGCATTCCTTGTCACATTAATAGCTATTATATCACCGATATTTTGAAAGGTGAACTGGGATTTAAAGGTGTTGTAATTTCCGATTTCAGCGATGTTGAATTTCTGGTAACCGCCCATCTTTCAGCAAAAAACAAACGTGAGGCTACAAAAATGGCAGTAAATGCCGGATTGGATATGATTATGAATCCGTTTGATGCCGATATCGTTGACATTATTGTTGATTTGGTTGAAAATGGAGAAATCCCGTTGAGCAGAATAAATGATGCCGTAACCAGAATTTTGCGCTTAAAATATGAACTGAATCTTTTTAAAGTTCCTTACACAAACCCGAAAGGCTATACTCAATTTGCGAGTCAGGAACATATTGATGCCAATTACAAATCCGCAAGCGAGGCGATAACGTTATTAAAAAATAACAACAACGTTTTGCCGCTTTCTTCAACCAAAAAAGTGTTGGTTACTGGTTATTCCGCCAATTCAATCAATATTCTTAATGGCGCATGGTCACGGTCTTTTTTGGGAAGAGAAACAAAATATAACGACCCAAGCAAATTAACCATTTTAGAAGCTATAAAAAAACAAGTGGGTGAAACCAATGTTGAATTTGTTGAAGGAACCGATTATTTGGAAGATATAAATTCTGCTATAGCAGTTGAAAAAGCAAAAAATGTAGATTATATTATTGTGTGTGTTGGAGAAATACCTGCTTCTGAAAAACCTTCCGACATCAATGAATTAGAATTGCCTGAAATTCAGCAAGAATTAATTAATAAACTTTCAACATTAAAAAAACCAATCATTTTAGTGATGGTGCAAGGACGGCCAAGAATTATCAGAAAAATAGAACCCTTGGTTGAGGCCATTGTGATGGCGTATTTACCTGGAGAAGAAGGCGGACGCGCCATTTCAGATGTTGTTTTTGGCAATGTTAATCCAAGTGGAAAATTGCCTTATACCTATCCGAAATATTCAGGAAATGTATTGCCATATTATTACAAAAAAGCTGACATCAGAGACATCAACTGGGGATATGACGGATTTTATCCGCAGTTTGAATTTGGCTTCGGATTGTCGTACACCACTTTTGACTATTCAAATTTGAAAATTAGCAAGGATACTTTGGTTGGTTCTGAAGAACTTAAAATTTCGATTGATGTTAAAAATACCGGAACCAGAGACGGAAAAGAAATTGTGGAAGTTTATCTCAAGGATTTGGTTGCCACCCTTTCACCAGATTCTAAAAAATTGGTTCGATTTGAAAAATTAGATTTAAAACCGGGAGAAACAAAAACAGTTAATTTCAGTTTAAGCCCAAAAGATTTGGCAAGCGTTGGCATTGATAACAAATGGATAATCGAAGAAGGTGAATTTGAAGTTCTAGTTGGAGGAAATCCTCAAAATTTGCTAAAAAAGGGATTTTATTACAGCAAATAATGAATTTTTTAAATTATAAATATCAAGGATTTCACGCCTTTAAACTCACAGAAATTAAGTCATAAATGATTAAATTATGAAAATTCAAAAAAGCCTTTTAATTCTTTTTATATTTATTTCAATAAATTCTTTTGCGCAAGAATACCAAAATATATGGCAAACGGAAATTGATGCCTTCGACAAATTAAACGGAGACAATCCATTGCAGGAAGGGATTCTTTTTACTGGAAGTTCCTCCATTAGAATGTGGAAAGATCCTTCCAAAGATTTTAACAATCCTAAAATTTTAAACCGAGGTTTTGGCGGTTCTCAAATTATAGATTTAATTGAGAATTTTGATCAGGTAATTCTAAAATATCATCCGCAAAAAATTGTCATTTATTCTGGTGACAACGATGTGGAAGCAGGTAAATCGGCCGAAATTGTTTATGGGGATTTTTGCACTTTATACGGTATGATTAAAGCCAAATTGCCAAATACCGAAGTTTACTATATCGCTATTAAACCAAGTTTAAACAGGTGGGCAAAAGTGATTGAGATGAAAAAAGCGAATACTATGATTAATGAGTTTTTGAACACTAAATCAAATGCCGCTTTTGTGGATATATTCTCCCCTATGATCGATTTAAACGGGAAACCAAGTGAAAAATGGTTTATTGAGGATGGTTTGCATATGACTGATGAAGGTTATCAATTATGGACAAAAATTTTAGCACCCTATATTAAAGAGCTGTAAACTAATCATTAAATTATATCAAATTGAATAAATTAATCACTTACATTTTCCTGATTTTCCCTTTATTTGGATTTTCCCAAGAACTGATAACAAATGTTCAAAACAGGCAAACAACTTCCTTAAATGGCGAATGGAATTACATTGTAGATCAGTACGAAACTGGTTATTACAGCTTTCACCATGATGCTTTTGACCAGCAAAAAGGGTTTCAAAAATCGGCCTTTTATAGCAATTATCACGTTCAAAATAAACAGGAATTGGTGGAATATGATTTCGATAAATCACCAACAATGACCATACCCGGCGATTGGAATTCACAAAAAGAAAATCTTTTTTATTATGAAGGAAATATTTGGTTCAAGAAATCATTCGACTACGATTTAAAAGAAAACAAGCGACTTTTCGTCTATTTTGGTGCTATAAATTATAAAGCCGACGTATATCTTAACGGAATAAAATTAGGTGTTCACGAAGGTGGATTCACACCATTTAATTTTGAAGTTTCCTCAATAATTAAAGAAAAAGATAATTTTTTAGTGGTGAAAGTGGATGATACCCGAAAAAAGGAAGCAGTGCCAACCCTCAATACCGATTGGTTTAATTACGGTGGAATTACACGAGATGTTTTATTAATTGAAGAACCAAAATCTTTTATTCAGAATTATTTTATTCAACTAAAAAAAGGAGAAAAAAATACGATTTCAGGCTTTGTCAAGATTAATAATTTTGATAAAAACGAGGAATTTATCAATATCAAAATCCCGGAATTAAGAATTAATTACAAAGGGAAAATAAATGCTGAGGGAATGGTTTCTTTTGAAATCAACAGCAAAAAAATTAAATATTGGTCGCCTGAAACACCAAAATTATACGATATTTCCTTAGAATATAACAGCCAAATCCTAAAGGACAACATTGGTTTTAGAACCATTGAAACCCAAAACGCCAAAATATTGTTGAATGGCAAACCGGTTTTCTTAAAAGGAATTTCCATTCACGAGGAAAACGATAAAGGCGGAAGGGCAAATTCTGAAGCCGACGCTTTGCGCTTATTGACTTGGGCGAAAGAATTGGGCTGCAATTATGTTCGGCTGGCGCATTATCCACATAACGAAAATATGGTGCGGTTGGCAGACAAAATTGGGTTGATGGTTTGGGAAGAAATTCCCGTGTACTGGACGGTTGATTTCACAAATCAGGAAACTTATAAAAACGCAGAAAATCAATTGGTTGAAATGATTGGCCGTGATAAAAACAGATGCTCCACCATTATTTGGTCTATGGCAAACGAAACGCCAATTTCTGACGCGCGCAATACTTTTATAAATAATTTAAATGCCAAAGCAAGGACATTAGACAATACGCGATTGATAAGTGCCGCTTTACTGACCAAAAGCGAAAATTTGAATAGTTATGTTGAAGATCCCATTGCCGAAAATCTTGATATTGTTGCATTTAACGAATATTTAGGTTGGTATGGAGGAAATTTAGATGATGCCGAAATGATAAAATGGACCTCAAAATACAACAAACCTGTAGTGGTTTCTGAATTTGGAGGAGGCGCAAAAGCAGGACTTCACGGTAAAAAAAATGAACGGTGGACAGAGGAATTTCAAGAATATTTATATATTCAAAACTTGAAAATGATTGAAAAAATACCAAACATCAGCGGATTGAGCCCGTGGATTTTGGTGGATTTCAGATCCCCAAGAAGACTTTTGCCGGAAATTCAAGACGGATACAATCGAAAAGGATTGATTTCTAATAAAGGAATTAAGAAAAAAGCATTTTTTGTATTAAAAAATTTCTATAATAATAAATAAACCGATAAAATCAATTATCCCAAACCTTTTATTGGCTGTAATATTTATTTTTCTGATAATTTTCTGCCTACCACTTCAAACAAGGTTCACTGAACACCAATACAAAATAAAAAAAAGGTAAAGCAATCACTAACGCAAATTGAATTACGATATATGATTTTTTTATTTTTCAATGAAATAAACAATTAAACGATTAAACAGATACACAATTAAATAATTATCAATTGTCGATTGTTATTGCCCTAACAACTGCCTTATCCCCATAACGTTCCCGCATTTTATCCATTGCCTGATATAAATTCACTATTTTGGCACTGTCTTCAAATAAATTAATTTGCTGTCCGCCACCTACCAAATGACTAAACTTCACTCCTATTAGCCTGACCAATAACCGCCTTTGGTACAAGCTGTTATATAGTTCCATAACAACCGGCAAAATAGCATGGTCTGCGGAACTATAAGCTATTTTTTTTTGTTTTGTGTAGGTTTGAAAATTGGAATAGCGGATTTTAAAAGTAATGCACGCAGTTAACTTGTTGCTTCTACGCAACTGAAAAATCAATTTTTCTGTCATGGAAACAATATTGCTTTTTAGTTTTTCAAGATCTATAGTGTCTTTCTCAAAGGTGTTTTCTGTTGAAATTGATTTTCGCTCGTGGTATTTTATAACAGGAGAATTATCGATGCCATTTGCTTTTTTCCAAATGCCACTGCCCTGTTTTCCAAAAACTTTGGTCATCATATCAATCGGCATTTCCTGAACGGTTTTTATGCGTTTAATCCCCAAGTCGCACAGTATATTGTAGGTTTTTTCGCCCACCATAGGAATTTTACGGACAGATAGCGGCGCCAGAAAAAACTTTTCGGCACCGCTGTTTATTTTCAGCTCATTGTTGGGTTTTGCTTCTCCCGTTGCTATTTTTGAAACGGTTTTGTTTACGGACAATCCAAAAGAGATGGGCAATCCCGTTTCTGTAATTATTTTTTTACGCAATTCTGAGGCCAATTGATGACAGCCGAAAAACTTGTCCGTTCCGGTCAAATCAATATAAAATTCATCTATTGAAGACTTTTCATATAAAGGAACGGCTTCATTGACAACATCGGTTACCAGCTTTGAAAATTTGGTGTAAATCCCCGAATTTCCTCGCAATACAATGGCTTCCGGACATAATTGTTTTGCCATGCGCATAGGCATTGCTGAATGAACACCATATTTTCTGGCTTCATAACTGCATGAAGCAACGACGCCTCTATCGGAAGTTCCGCCGATTAAAATGGGTTTCCCTTCCAGTCCGCTGTTCATCAATCGTTCGCAGGACACAAAAAAAGTATCCAAATCCATATGTACAATAGAACGTTCTAATGTATTCATACTATTACGTTTTTAGTGGTGTCTGTATATCTCGGATCCTGAATAATTGCCAGTTTCTCCATTTTTTCTATTTCAATAGTGATACAATCAAATTCCTCCGTAACTTTTCCCATTAATTGATATACGCCTCTTCCTTTAAATGGATGTTTTTTAGCAGCTGGCGGAAAATGAACGGTATCAATATGATCTCCTTTTACATCCACAAAATTTCCGAAATACATTAAATCGCCTTTAGAAGTGCTTACTCTTTTTGCCGTCACATAATACCCGTAAACCGTTACCGTTTTTCCTATATAATGCGCCAAATCACTCGCAATCAATTGTTGGTGAATTTGTTGTGTCAATAAATCAAAAGGACTGCACAACGGAAAACCCAGGTATTGGATTTCGTCAAACGCATCTTCAAATCGGCTGCAACTTAGTTGTGGCGTGTTGTACAGAATTTTTTCCGATTTAAAAAGCGTGGAAACATGTTCTTCCAAACACACTTTATTCACTTTCATATAAGCTTCCCACAACAATTCGCGTTTATTTCTCCCCGTAAACTGAAAAGCATTTATTTTAACTAAAATTGAAAGCTGTTCCAACGAAATAGCAACGCGTTCAATAAAATCGTCCAAATCCAAAAACAATCCGTTTTTATCCCGCTCATTTACAATTTTTGTGGCATTTTTCAATTCAAAACTTTCCAGCATCATAAAACCCAAATAAATATCATTCCCTTCTATATAATTCTGATCATAAGACTTGTTAATGGTTGGCGGATGGATAATTCCTCCGTTCATCCGCGCTTCGTGCACATAATATTCCGGCTGGTAAAATCCGCCGAAATTGTTAAGCGTTGCCACCAAATATTCCAGCGGATAATAAGCTTTTAAAAACAGGCTTTGATAGCTTTCAACGGCATAGGAAGCTGAATGGCCTTTGGCAAAAGCATAACCGGCAAAACTCTCAATTTGTCGCCAAATTTCTGAAGTCAGCTCATAATTGTGCCCTTTGTTTTTACAATTTTCAAAAAACTGATCCTTCACTTTTGAAAATTCCTCTTTCGACCTGAATTTTCCGCTCATTCCGCGCCGCAACATATCCGCTTCCCCCAAACTTAATCCGCCAAAATGGTGCGCCACTTTTATAACATCTTCCTGATAAACCATCACACCGTAAGTTTCGGGCATAATTTTAAGCAACATCGGGTTCGCCTCTTTTCTGCGTTCGGGATTTCTGTATCTTAAAATATATTCCCGCATCATCCCCGATTTTGCAACACCCGGCCGTATGACCGAACTTGCCGCCACCAATCCCAAATAATTATCGACCTGTAATTTTTTCAGCAACATCCGCATCGCGGGAGATTCCACATAAAAACAACCAATTGCCTTCGCATTTTTCAACAGGTTTTTAATTTTTGGATCTTCCTTGAATCGTTTTATGTCGTGAATGTCAATCTCTGGATGATTTGGATGGTTGTATTTTACAATGTCAACGGCTTCCCTTATTTTTCCCAAACCGCGCTGACTCAAAATATCAAATTTATACAAGCCAATATCTTCTGCCACAACCATATCAAACATGGTGGTCGAAAATCCTTTTGGAGGCAAATAAGTGGCTGTATAATAATCAATTGGCTTTTCTGAAATTAGAATTCCGCCGGGATGAATGCCCAAATAATTTGGAAATCCCTGAATGTGTTTGCTGTAAATCAACACCAATTTCGATAAGTCATCCAATTCATTTGGGTTGAAATTCCCTATGGAAAGCTTGTCTATTTCTTCTTTCGGAAGTCCGAAAACTTTCCCCAATTCTCGAACCGAAGCTCTGTATTTAAAAGTGTTGTAAACTGCAATCAACGATGTGTTTTTAAATCGATCAAAAATAAAATTCATGACGTCATCCCTGTCTCGCCAGGAAAAATCCAGATCGAAATCGGGCGGATTTATTCTGTGTAAATTGATAAAACGTTCAAAATATAAATCCAGTTCTATGGGGTCAACGTCGGTAATTCGCAACAAATACGCCACAAGACTGTTGGCGCCGCTTCCCCTGCCAACATAATAATATTTTTTGCTTCTGGCATATTTCAATATTTTCCAATTGATTAAAAAATAGGAAACAAATTGCTTTTGCCTAATCATTTCAAGCTCTTTTTCCAATCGGACAAACACACGTTTTCCCAATTTTTTGTACCGATAGTTTAAGCCGTCGTAAGCCAGTTTTTTCAGTAGCCTAAAGTCCAGCGCTGAATTGTTGCTGTAGGTTTTCTGATTTTTTGACGCATTTTTTGAAAAATCAAAATCGATGTGGCAATGGTTCAAAATATGTTCTGTGTTTTCAATAATTTGCGGATATTCCTCAAACATATTTTTCAATGCTTTTTCAGAAATCATCACATCCAATACTTCTCCCTGTTCCGATTTTGGCAGTTTACTGAGCAAAACATTGTTATCAATAGCGCGTAGTAATCTGTGCGTGTTAAATCCTTTTTTATGCTGAAATGAAACCGTTTTCAGCACCACCAATTTCTCCTGATGCAATTTCCATTTTGAAAACTTCAGCAAATTTAAATCGGAAGGTTTTACGCCCATAAATTCATTTTCCTGAAGGTCCATAAGCGTATTTTGATACGGATAAATTACGTATGTATCCGGAATGTATTTTGCGCGTTTGGGAATCTCTATTTTATTGGAATGCAAAAATTCTGACAAATATTTATTCATTTGCTGCAAGGCATCATTATTTTTCGCCAGCATCACAAATTGTTGTTGCGCACCATTTCTAAAATCCACCCCAAAAACAGGTTTTATGTTGTATTTTGGGGCCAAACGTACAAAATCCAGGTTGGCCGAAGTACTGTTGATATCGGTCAGGGCCATTGCCGTAATATTGTGCTGAAATGCCAGCTGCAATAAGGATTCCGGCGCTATTGTACCATATTTTAGACTATAATATGAATGGGTGTTTAAATACATTTCTTCAGAAAAAATTAGGCAGTATTCTTTTTTTTGCTAAATTAGCTCAAAATATTAGCAATTGTCGCTCATAAATTTAGCATTATGAATTATTTGTCACAAAATATCAAACACATCAGGACCTTAAAAGGATTAACGCAGGAACAATTTGCGGAAGATTTAAAAGTATCCAGGTCCAGAATAAGCTCTTATGAAGAAAACAGGGCCATTCCTCCTATTGAATTTTTAATTGATTTGTCCGGTTATTTTAAGATTCCCATTGATATTTTAATCAAAAATGATTTGTCTGGCGCAAAAGATGTTTCGTTTATTGAAATTGGAAACAGAAGGGTTTTATTCCCCATTACAGTAGATGGCGCCAACGAAGATTTGATAGAAATTATTCCGGTTGAAGCTTCCGCAGGTTATTTAAGAGGCTATGCCGACCCGGAATATATTGAACATTTGGACAAA
>Ga0314774_1000722_pt1 | contig 24364 bp, 29 predicted proteins | sample MetaGCBIA2018_FD_204515 | JGI IMG/M metagenome (GOLD analysis project Ga0314774, IMG submission 204515) | Cryopeg brine microbial communities from Beaufort Sea near Barrow, Alaska, United States - CBIA 2018 | ecosystem: Environmental > Aquatic > Marine > Coastal | place: USA: Alaska | collected...
GAGAACCGGCTAATACATGGAATACCTTTGTTGGAATGTTATACTTTGCCAACGGATTTAACAACTGAACATATTTATAAGAAGCCATTATTGTTTTTTAACCATGGGTTAGGTTCTTGTAAAGAAGAAAACTATTCATTAATTATTGAATTGGCAAATCATGGCTTCTATGTTATTGCTATGGATGCCTATCTGCATGGAGAAAGACTTGAAGAACCTTTGATCAGTGGATCCCAGGAATCAATAACAAAAGAAGTTTTTAATATTGTAAGGCGAACAAGTAGAGATATTACTTATCTTTTTAAACATCACTACATGGAACACTTTACCAGTTTTAGTGTTATGGGTATCTCATTAGGTGGCATGGTTGCTTTTTATACAGCTACCATATCAGAAAATGTAAAGGGTATTATCCCAATCATCGGAACACCTTCTTTTGTGAAACTTGCTAAACATGAAGCTAAAAGAAATGGATTTACATTTAATGATGATGCATATTTAGATGAATTACATGTGGATGACCCGATGAACCATTTGGACCATTTCGAGAAAGTTAAACTGCTCATGATCATTGGAACTGAAGACGAAGTTGTGCCCGATAAATGGACGAAACAATTTTATGAGCTACTTGTCAATCGAGGTATTAACAGTGAAGCGAAACTATTGGAATATGAAGTTGGTCACTTGGTGACAGATAAGATGATAAAAGACTTGTTGGCATGGTGTGTTGACAATCTTTTATAAGGAGATTATATGATACTCAATAAACTTACATTATTTGACCACCTTAAAGATGATATAATTCTCAAATGCCTAAATAACATTTTAGATGACATGAACATAGAAGAATCATACTTTACTATAATTCGTCTGTTATTGGAACGCCAACAGTCGTTATCCGAATACATGATATTCCAAATGTTGAGATCAGATAATAAGAAACTATCTATATTTGGAACCAGAGAGAAACTGAGTCAGTTTGAACTATCCTGCTTAAGCCATGACCTGGAGATCTTGTCGTCGCTATTTCAGCTAAACATTAAAGATGTTTGTCATAAGGCATCGGATAAGAATCAACTATTATATAAGTTAGAGAATTATGATGAAGAAATCCCAGACGATATCAGTGAACTTTTTAAAACAATGGAAGATCAAGATTATCTTATTCAAAGTTATCTGGGTGTGTTGAAAGATCCGATGGAACAAAGCGAAAGGTTGACTCTATTTAAAGGGCTATTATACCGCTTTGGAGTAGGTCCGTTTGTGCTATACCCTGGATTTACCGTTCATGAAGAAAAAGGTGAATTAAGATTTAAGGGGATCAGTGAAATCTTCACATTAGAATGGGATAACATATATCATTACCAACTTCAAAAGGAATCTTTATACAAGAATACTAAAGCATTCGTTGAAGGCAGATCATTTCAAAACGTGTTATTAGTTGGAGCAAGCGGTACAGGAAAGTCGACATCAGTAAAATCAATTGTCAATGAGTTTTTAAGTGAAAAACTTAGATTGATACAGATGCAAAAAGGGCAATTGCATTTATTGCCTGAGGTTATTGATTATGTTAATGAAAGAGGCTTTAAATTCATACTTTTTATTGACGATTTATCCTTTGAAGCAAATGAAGATGAATATAAATTTCTTAAATCATTTATTGAAGGAAGTATTTCAGTCGATACAAGTCAAGTTGCTTTTTATGTCACTTCGAATCGTCGACATCTGATTAAAGAGATTCGAAGCGAAAGAGAAAATGATATTCATTTACAAGACTTTATTCAAGAAATGACATCTTTATCGGATAGATTTGGTTTGACTTTATTATATGAAAGCTTAGTTCAGAAAGAGTATTTGCAAATGGTCAAGAACATGTATGATAAGTTGATCACGGATGATGAACCCAAACGATTTGCCAAAGTGCTTCAAACAAGTTCATACAAATTAAATCAATTGTTATCGGATGAAGAACTTTTTGAGCAAGCAAGAATTTACGCGCTAAGACATGGTAAAATGTCAGGTAGAGTCGCTTTACAGTTTATTAAACAGCTGGGTGTTTAGGTAGGAGTTTCATATGAGAATAACAGTCATATCTGTCGGTAAAATTAAAGAAAAATATCTAAAAGATGCTATTGATTCATATAGTTCACAAATCAGGAAGAACCATGAATTAGAGTTTATTCAAATCCCAGATGAGAAGGCACCTGAAAACTTGTCAGAAGCCTTAATGATGCGAGTGAAAGCCAAAGAAGGTTTGGGCATACTTAGATATGTTAAAGATGACATGTACGTCATTACGCTTGAAATAGAAGGGGTCTTGTTGACATCGGAGAAATTTGTCAAGCGGATACACCAAGCTCGGAATATGAATAAAAACCATTTGTGTTTCATCATTGGCGGTTCCCTTGGACTTGATCAGCAAGTAAGTAAAAGGTCCGACTTTAAGTTGTCTTTTTCGAAAATGACATTTCCGCATCAACTAATGCAAGTAATCTTATTAGATCAACTAGCTCAAAATCTATGATCAACTATTTATTCTTGAATCCCCGTTGTTAATTATTAAACTTTGATAACCCTCGCCATTCACTATGCAAAAGCCTTTATTCTATGTATAATAGAATTGATTCTACGAGTTAAACAGGACTATATTCGTGTAGGAAAGAAATAATTGGAGGTAATTATGATTAAGTTAGTAGCGGACTCAACCTGTGATTTATCAGATGAAATACTTGCAAAATATGACATTAGCATAGCACCCCTTACAATTACAATAGGAGAAAAAACATATAAAGATAGAATTGATATTACCCCAGATGAATTTTACAGCATGTTATCTTCGTTAGAGAAATTACCGACAACGGCAATGCCTAGCCCGCCAGAGTTTATGAGTATATTTGAAGAAGGCCTTGCTAAAGGCGTTAAAGATTTTATTTGTATTAATATGTCAAGTGGCACATCTGGGTCTTACCAGTCTGCTGTATTGGCTAAAAATGATTTTCTAGAAGAACATGCCGAAGAGGGTATACGAGTTCATGTCGTTGATTCAAAATGCATGAGCCATGGAAGCGGCTATTTATTAATGAAAACAGCGATGCTTAGAGAAAAAGGTGCGAGTTTTGAAGAACTAGTTGATTTTAATGAAACATTTAAAACGAATGTCAAACATTTTCTGTCTGTTGATGATCTTGATAACTTGATTAAAAGTGGTCGATTAACAAATGTGAGTGCGATGATTGGCAAATTGTTAAAGGTAAAACCAATTATGTCAATGCGATCCGGTAGAGGTGCAATTGTAGCTAAAATCAGAGGCCGCAAGAAAGTATTCAAACATTACGTGGCTGAGTTCAACCGTCGTGTTGATGAAGAATTATCAGATTTTATTATCATTGGATACACTTCTGATATTGCGTTGGCTGAAAACCTGCGAATCATGTTTGAAAATGAAGTGGGTTATAAAGGCGATATATACATAATGCAAATGGGTGTATCTGTAGGTACACACGTTGGTCTGGGTGGATTGGCACTATATTTTATTGAGGAAGGCCATCATCATGATGGACTTATCTATAACGAAATGAATCAACTATTAGACAAAAAGAATGAAATGATGAAAATGGTTCGAAGATTGAAAGAAAAGAAATTAAAATCTTTTGATAAGTAGGGAACAAATCTTAGGTAGTATAATTAGATGGTAGAATTACTTGTGATATGTTTGATTATTCATAATGCGGTAACTACGATATATTTGTTCTAACATGATGACGGCTTCAAGGTCTTTGGAAAGCTTCATTTTTGAAATCGATATTAACATATCGTAATGGGTTAGTTGTTCAATATTATCAATCAGTACAAAGCTAATGGATGATTGACCATTAATGCCAAGTGTTTTTATCGTTTCTGATAATTGCTCAGAAGATAAAGTATCACATGAACTTGAAACACCTATGATGTAGCTGTTTGTAGGTGTTTTTTTGATTGCTTCACTCTCGGAAGTAGCCTTGACTATAGTGAGCTTGCAATAACGACTTAAACGTTTTGCATATTCCTTGATAGCTTCATTATTGAATTTTTCGATTTTCTTGATGGGTATAATAATTGTCATTTTCATGTAAATACTATACCACAAAAATTAAAAGATAAAAACATGTTTATGCATTTCAAGGGAATACCAATAGCATATAGATATGTTATACTATTAATTAAGTTAAGTAAATGGGAGTTGCAAAAGCGTTCGAACCTTACTGGTTTTATACAGCTAGGTAAAGGAACAAACAGGCGTGTCAAACTTGACATTGCCGATTAGAAAAGGAACAAACAGGTGTGTCAAACTTGACACTGCCGAACAAGAAAGGAAGGTAAACATATGAGAAAGGACTTATTAAAAGCATGTGAAGTTGAATTTTTCATGAGGTATCCAAGTGGCTTTGATGATCCTGAAATGGAAATAATCAAAAAGAAACATAAGATAGAAAAAATGCATAATTTTGCAGTAGAAAAATTTGACGAAGAACGTTTTGGCTTTGTTGAAGAAGTGATTGAAAATATGATAAAAATCATTTCCCGCTCATCGTTAGTATCACTATATGAAAAGCCGAAATTTCGAGATTTTGCACGAAGCTTATCTAAGGATGAAAAAGAAACCTTGGTCAATGGCCTTAGAGAATTTCTACACGGTGAAAGAAGTAAAGGTTTTGAGATGATGTTAGATATATTAAGTAGAGGTAAAATGGCCAAATGGTCATTAATAAGTATTATCCCATATTATTATCATCCTCAAACGGAAGTGTTTTGCAAACCGACAACAGTTAAGAATATCGTAACAATATTCGAACTAGAAGGATTGGTTTATAAACCAAGGCCATCCTTTGACTTTTATGAGAATTATAAAAAGCAGTTATTAGAGATGCGGAGTCTAGTAAATCCAAACCTTGCACCTGATAATGCTGCTTTTTCAGGGTTTTTAATGATGGTGATGGAAAGCTATAAATAAATATCCTCAGCTAAGAAACGGATAAGTTGCTAAGAATATTAATAGAATTCTTACCACTTTTTTTCGCTTCGTACATAGTTTGATTGGCGAGAGATAATATGTCTTTGCTTGATAGTGATTTACGGTTATAATTAGATGTAATGAATAAGGAGGTACTCAAATGATTTCAAGAAATGATCCATGTTGGTGTGGAAGCGGTAAGAAGTATAAAGTATGTCATAGGTCAATGGATGAAAAGTTAGAAGTTCTATATCATGAAGGATATGATATTCCGGATAATTCGCTTATACTCAATGATGAAGTGATACAAGGTGTTATGAAAAGTGCAGAGATAACAAAGGGAGTTTTTGATTATATAGAGGATAAAATAGTAGAAGGAATGACGACTTTAGAAATTGATAAACTCATCTATGATTATACGATTTCTAAAGGAGGCATACCTGCAACTCTTAATTATAATGGTTATACAAAAAGTTGTTGTACATCCGTCAATAATGTTGTCTGTCATGGAATCCCGAAGAATCGTAAACTTCTTGATGGGGATATCATCAATATCGATGTAACAACTAATCTTAATGGTTATTTTTCTGATTCTAGCCGTATGTATTTAATAGGTGATGTTTCAGATGCAGCAAGAATGCTTGTTGAAGAAACCTATGAGTGTATGATGGCAGGAATCAAGGCAGTTCAGCCATATGAGTCAGTTGATGTTATCGGAGAAGCTATCGAAGCATATGCTAATGACAAAGGTTATTCTGTTGTTAAAGACCTTGGAGGTCATGGCATAGGACGTAAGTTCCACGAAGAGCCACATATTAATCATTTCAAAACAGAGGATATGGGTATGATTATGGTTCCGGGGATGATGTTCACTATAGAACCAATGATTAATGAAAAAGGATATAAAGTTAAGACCCTTGAAGACGGCTGGACAGTGGTTACTGAAGACGGTGGTTTATCTGCTCAATGGGAACACACAATTCTTGTAACAGAAGATGGAGCTAAGATAATAACTTAGCTCCATCTCTTCATTTATATTTACTTCAGCTTTTCATTTGCTTTTATTTTAAGAGAAAAATTAATTCTAAATCGGATTGATCCGGTAATCCTTCATGAGTGAAATCCGGATAGATTACCATTTGTTTAGGCGATGTAATCTTATTATAGGCTGCAAATTGTGTAGAAGGTGGGCAGACATCATCCATAAGTCCTATGAAGAATAAGACGGAACCCTTGATTCTTGGTGTAAGATGTTGAATGTCAATATAAGATAGGGTCTTGAAGAATTCATTTTCTCTTCTATGTAGAGGATCGAATTTCCTGAAATATTCTCTTAATCCTATATATGCTTTATCAGCTAGATCCATATCCCATACCCTCTTATAGTCACATAAGAATGGATAAACAGGTGCGACTTTTGAGATTCTCGGTTCAAGTGCGGCACATGCAAGGGCAAGGGCGCCTCCCTGACTGCCGCCGCATGCATAAACTTTTTCAGTATCCACTTCTTCCATATCAAGGATAAGTCCGGCAAGTTTTGCTGTATCCAGGAAAATATGTTTGAAGTATAAACTATCGCCGCCTGAATCAACACCTTTTATAATAAAACCGTAAAGTGTACCACCCTTAACTCCACCGATATCTTCTGAAAGACCACCTTGCCCACGACAATCCAGGGCAGCAACAATCATACCGGAAGCAGCATATGTTAATAGTGATGACCAATCGCCTGATCCCATAGTGTAGCCATGAAATTTAATGACGGCAGGTACCTTTTTGGTTATGTTTAAAGGTTTAACAAACTTAGCATGAATTCTAGCTCCGCCAGTACTGGTAAAGGTAAGATGGTAACAAGTTGCAAAAGGAACCTGAAAGTCTGCTTCTTCCAATGTGACATTTGGCTCTATTGCTTTCATTTCTTCTAAAGCTCGGTCCCAAAACTGGTTAAAGTCGTCAGCCTTTGGGGAAGAACCCATATAGTTTTCCAGTTGTTCTAAGGGCATATCTATTATTGGCATTTATAACCTCCTGTGTAAACAATCTTGCTTAAATCTTGAGCACTTCTCTTCATTGTAACGATTTACTAATTATACACTATACTACTTTAAAAATACAATAAGTATATCTTCTATACTACTTCACCAATTAAAAATTGTTTAATCCATAGATGAAGGATGAAGCAGTTATAATTCTGTGATTATTCAAGCAGGAAGATGTAGTCATTATCGATTTCAAGTAAACCCCTGCCAAAATTCTTAGCAAGAAGATTGTATTCAATATGGGCAGCTTTTGCTATACCTTCTAACATACCTTCGCGAGAATCGGTTGGAAGTTTAGTTAAACCTCCTATACCAAAGGGGAAGATAACTTCTGACTTAGGTATATACCTATGATAGCCTGAAATCTCACTGATTGAATCTATCGTTGTTGCCAGCAGCAAGTGACTTTCATTGCATACGATAAGCTTTAGTGAATTAGCTTTAGGCGTAAGTATCTCAATGACAATGAGCGGTAACTGTCTTTTCTGGTTTTCATCTTCAAATCTTATGTAACTTGCATTATATGCTCGAATCATAGAATCTCCTAACCTCTGAATATATTGTATGGTTACATTATATAGGATAGGTGGGGGTGATGTCTAGGTGATGACTGTGATTTGGTAAAGCGACCAATGGGGACGGTTCCTAATGGTCCGACCATTAGGAACCGTCCCCATTGGTCGCCTAAGAAACAAGTCTAATTGAATTTAAAAATCAGACATGCAGTAAGCGGAAAAATAATGACAGAAAGTTCAAATATGATATAATAAGCATAGAAGGTGATGCGAATGAAGTTTATTATAGATATTGAGAAAGACATTGAAGGATATGCTAAGATTTTGGCGTTAAGAGACCCTGATGAAGCTAAGAAATGTGTTAAACAGATTGAGTTTGTTTACGGTAAACGTGTAGATGGACTCAATGGGTTGTATCGTTATGCGATGTGGGACGGAACTGCGGATTGGGTTGACTTACTTAGCAATGCTATCAGAATCATTGAGTTTTATAAGGAAGAGTTTAAAATCAAATATACTCATGACAGGGAAATAGAAAAACAACATAGCAATATAGTAACAGATGAAGAGACAACAAAGGTGGGCATAAGCAGACAGATTGAAGCCATCAAAGGCGAACTAGAAGGTACGATTAGTGACCAAGAATATAGTGAAATGTCAGATAAATTAGATCAACTCGAAGCAATAAGTAAGCAAGACATAAGTGCAGGTAAGAAATGGATCATGATCAAAGGCATCGTTGAGTGGTCATTAGCTAAGGGCGTTGATGTTTATATTAAGATTTCGCCTATTGTAAATAATATTTTGGCAGGTAAAGAAAATTGACTCTTTAGTAAAAAGTGAATATATTTATAGTGACTGAAAGATTCGTTTTTATTAAAATGAGTCTTTTTTTCATTGATCAAGGAGCAAAGTCAATGTTGACGGCTCATTAACTAAAGGCGGTGATACCAGTATTAAGATTTCACCTATTGCATATAATGTTTTGACTGAAAAAGAAAATTGATTTTCATTTAAAACCAAAGTAATTTGGATTTTCATTCAGTAAATCTAAAACCATTTCAGTCATTTCTTTTACTTGAACGAGGATGCAGTCGGCATCACCGAAGGTGAATCGTGAAGCGATGTTTTTCTTGAACAACAAAGGTTCGATTCGATCATAATTTTTAGATATATCACCTTTTGAGTGATAGTGTCCGATAAGTTTCACATCATAACTTGTTTGGTCATAATCGATGACCTTTACAAGTCTAGGTCTGTCTCTTAGACGATCTGGAATGTTTAACCATTCTTCAATGCTATGGATATACGTGTCTGTTTTTAAAGTTGCTCCAATAAATAGGATTTGGGAATCTTCATCGTAGAGGCTTCCAAAACAACCATACCTTGGACAAGGTGTTAATTGCTCGCCTCTTTGTATAATGATTTTGTCTTTATTGGTATAGGCAACCTTTCTTTTTCCATATGCAGCAACGGAGTGAGTCGGATGAAGTGAACGGACGACATCATTCCTTGTTAGAACAGTATTCGTCAGTATACCTACACAAGATCTTTCTGTTCTGACATTAAATGTATCGTCTTTCAAACTATTTTCATCCCATGAATGGGTAGGGAATAACAGAAGACCATCCTTCATATAATGGCATAATGTATCGATAACCGTTTTTGGGGCACCATCCACTTGACCGATTGCTTTCATAGATGAATGGACCATTAACGTTCCTTTGACATTGATATTGGATGCTTCCAACTGTTTAAGTAAGTCCTTATTAGTATACATAGTCATCTCCTTTATGAATGAGTGAATAACTTGTTAACTAAAGTATATTTTAACTAGAAAATAAAGTCAATGAAATCGGTGATGAAGACATGACCGATGGTATACATTCTAACCTTAAAGTTATCGAAATAGACGACTATAGTCATTTTTTAATATAACTGTTTAACTTCTATGCTATGATATACGAATGAGAAAAGACTTAATGATTTATTGCGAAAGCGTTCGTTGCATAATAGAAGTACAGAAAGTTGCAGATAAAAGACAACAAAAGGGAGAGTATATAAATGAGTAGGAAGATTTGTGATAAATGTGGAGAGATTAATAATGGATCAGCAAAGTATTGTCTAAGTTGCAACGCCTCATTAAATGGTGCTGCAATTAGTGAAGATGTAACAAGTACCACTTTGAAAAGTAAGAGTACTTGGTCAGACAGAATCCACAGTGGTGAAGATGTTACATATGGTACCTGGATAATGATTCTAATAGGACTAGGAATACCAGTGATAAACATAATAGTCATCATCGGCCTAGCAATTCAACAGGACAATGAAACACTGAGCAACTTTGGTAAAGCCTCTTTGACATTAACAGGTATTGGGTTGATATTAGCTGTCTCTATAGGATTGCTTAGATAATGACCAATGGGGACGGTTCCCAGTGGTCGGACCGCTGGGAACCGTCCCCATTGGTCATTAAGGAGATTTATGAATCGAGAGTATATATATATTGAAGCTACAAGCAGTTTCTGCAATGAGTGCATGAAGCTAGTTCCGAGCAAGATCGTGGCACAAGAGGGGAAGATTTACATTCTTAAATATTGTCCGGATCATGGGGAGACGTGCGCACTTCTTGAAGATGAAGCCGAATATCATATGAAAAAAAGGCACTACGATAAACCAAGCACTTCCATGGAGACTCAAACCGCGGTGAAAAACGGGTGTCCTTATGATTGTGGCATATGTCCGATGCATGATCAGCATGCGTGTATCGGTCTGATTGAGATAACAACTTGTTGCGATCTTCAGTGTCCTACTTGCTATGCCGATGCCGGAAAAGGTGAGTTTCTTGATCTGGCTAAGATTTCAGCAATGATGGACCTGTTTATGGAATCCGAGGGCCAAAAAGGTGAAATCCTTCAAATCAGTGGTGGTGAACCTAGCCTTCATCCCCAAATTCTTGAGATTATTCAACTGGCACAAGACAAAAAAATACAACATGTCATGTTGAATACCAATGGTCTTAGAATCGCTACAGACTTACCCTTTGTCCAGGAATTGAGCAAATTCAAGGGCGGTTTTGAGGTCTATCTTCAGTTTGACGGATTTAAGAAAAGCACCTATGAAAAACTCAGAGGGAAGGATTTGCTAACGATTAAGAAGCAAGCCTTATCCAACCTTATGGATGCACAAATCCCGGTCACCTTAGTCATGACTGTTGATAAAGGTGTCAATGATGATGAAGTGGGAGAGGTCTTTACCTATGCATTATCAAACCCTTATATCCGAGGAGTGAATTACCAGCCGGTAGCTTATTTTGGCAGGATAGATGACGCTGAGGTGGATGTGAACAATCGGAGCACCCTAACCAGTATCGTTTATAGCTTCAAGGAACAAACAGGCGGCATGCTGACCCACGATGACTTTGTTCCTCTTCCTTGCGATGTGGAAAGGGTAGCCATTACCTATCTTAGCAAAACAAGGAAAGGCGGCTTCCTTCCAATCACCCGTAACCTGGAAGTGAAAAAATACCTGCATCTCATCAATAATACCTTCGCTTTTACCATCGAACAAATGCTCGATAACGCCAAAGAAGGCAAAAAGGATATTAAGTCCTTTACCAGCTGTTGTGACCTTATGACCGACTTTAGAAAGATCGTACCGATTGATTTTCTAGCCAAATCAAAAGAGAAGAAAATGGAGTACATTGATTTCAATACTTTTCGAGTCAGTGTCAGCTCTTTTGTTGACCGATATAATTTTGACCTTAAGTCGATGCAAAAAGAATGCGTCCATGTCATAACCGAAGACTTGAAGAAGATACCTTTTTCAGCATATAACATGATCTATAGAGAGGACTGATGGAATGAGTGTTCAGGATCTGTTAGCAAATCTTGAGAAGGTACCCCTTTTTGAGCTGATAACTATGATTATAACAAGTCTTTGTGTAACCCTGATTTTCCTGGCTGTCTTTATCGACTTTATGGTAAACAGCACTAAGGAACAGGTGTCGATTGAAAAGAAGTCGATTGTTGAAACGGGAACAATGACATTGTTTTTCGCACTATACTATATTGTCCTGAGGATTGGCGTGGGCAGGAAGATTGTTTGGATGTTCTTATCCCTCAGTGAAAAGAACCTAATGGACAATTGGATCTACATACTGATGACCGCAATTGGATGGATGCTTTTACTTGTTGGAACAGGTGTAAACATTTGGGGAAGGATTCGACTGGGAACCAACTGGGCGAATCACATAAAGATTTATGATCAACATACCTTTGTCCAAATCGGCCCCTATAGGTACGTTCGCCATCCCTTATACTCATCCCTCATACTGATGCTTTTTAGCGGAAGCCTCATATACCAAGACATTCTGCTATTCGTAATTACATTGGTTATCTTTGTTCCGATGATGATTTACCGTGCAAACCAAGAAGAGGCCTTATTGAAGGAACGTTTTGGCAACTATCGACAGTATCAAGAAACGGTAGGCCAGCTATGTCCCACAATGAAATGGAGGAAAAAGTGATATGAAAGAGATTATTCCTGTAAAAATACCGAAAAACGCCTTCGCCTTTTGCAAATACACATTTGCCCTATCCCTGTGGGCAAGCGTACTAATGAAAAGCCAACTGCTGGTGAGTGTTGTTTTTGTTGCACTTATTCTTTCGGTGCTGCTAAAAGTGAAGAAGGCACCCTTTGTCTATATCTATACGGAAACCATTGAAAAATTGCGTCCGGGAAAATCCGTCCTTGTTGATCAAAATGCGGTTTTGTTTGCCCATCTTGTCGGCGGACTGATTGCAGGCATCGGCTTGATATTGTTACTCATCGGATTTGAATGGATCGGCTGGATGACAATTGGCGTCCTAGCTATTCTAAAGACATCCGGAGCCTTTGGAAAATGCGGTGCTATGAAACTCTATAGTTGTTTAAATAATCCGGAGGGCCAATGCTGCAGATTTGGCAAAAAAGTGAAGGAGAGATGTGAATGAGTGAACCATGGGGACTTAGACCGATTCTGTTTGAAATCGGCGATATATCAGTTATGTCATATCCTTTTTTTGTTACCTTAGCCATGTTTGTCGGCTTTGGAATCTATATGGCACAGATAAAAAAAGATCAGGTAAGAAACATGAATGCGTTCGCTATTGTTATCTTTGCCTTAATCGGTGGAGCTATCGGAGCCAAGCTACCCCTTCTCTTTATCTATTGGAAAGAATTGACGGTGGATGGACTTAATCCTGCCATAATATTTGCCGGACGCTCAATTGTAGGCGGTCTGTTGGGAGGGCTTTTAGGAGCAAAGCTAGTCAAGAAATCTTTGAAAATCGATGTTCGATTGGGGAATCAAATCGCCATACCTGTCGCCTTTGCCATGGCAATCGGAAGAATCGCATGTCTTCTAGAGGGGTGTTGTTATGGCAAACCTACGAATAGCTCATATGGCATCGATTTCGGTGACCATATATTAAGGCATCCGACCCAGTTGTATGAACTTGTGTTTGATGTTATTCTGGGAATATATCTGATATACCGAAAAAAGAAAGGGATTGAACCAGGCGGCCTGTTTAGACTGTTTATTAACAGTTATCTGGGATTTCGATTCTTTAACGAATTCATTCGCGTTGAAGTTGTTGGCTGGCTGGGACTTACAGATTTCCAGTGGATTTGCATGATTAGCTTAATATTCATAAATAGGACCACAATCATTCGACTAATTATGAAACCATTTAATAAACTATTGAGTCGTGAACAAATTTGAAAGGCGGGAGAAAAATGGAAGAGAATAAGAATGATGAAAAAAGGGAGTTCAAGAAAGTCAATGACAGAGAAGGAAGACCTACTGAAGAAAGCGTTAAAGAGGATTCAAAACGTACGTTACATGATGTTATCTTAGGAGTAATCCTTATTGTAGCTTCGTATGGCATCACGGTTTTGGTGATTAGTATGGCGCAAAGTTGGATGATCCTTGTTTTTGTGGCATTATTAATCATAAATGGTGTTCTTGTTGTGAGAGGATTTCGAAGAAAGAGGGTTATCATTTCTGTTTTCGGCTTGGCATTTTTGACACCAGTTCTGTTTGGCATGTTGGCACTGGGTGCATGTGGCTTGATGTTTAACGGTTTTTAAGGGAGCAAGGAGAAGAAAGCAGATTTCTTCATCATTTTGCTTCATTGAGGCCTTAACCAAAATGAAATAAAGCGAACCCATATCGACATGATTTGTGTTCAATAAATTTTGCAAGAGAGCATACAAAAACTTGCAAAATAATGATTGATTTTATGAAAAGTATATGATACAATTTCGAATATAGTTGAGATGATCCTATGACAAAAAGTGAAGTCAAAGCTAAGATAAGTAGTACTTTGAATGGAAGATATATGAAACATACTGTGTCAAAAATAATCCAGAATAAGTAGTAGGCTACTTGTTCTGAATTATTATAATTGAAGGAGAGGTGTATATTTAATGCAAAATGCAATACAAAAGCTTTCAGTATCAGATGAATTACAATACTTATTCAAAAATGCGCCATCAATAACATTTCCAACATCAAGGGAACATCTTTTTGCACTTGCACTTGGCAATCAAAAAGATGTTTTTGAGATTGGATATGAAGTTGAAAACAAAGGTTATGTGAGAGAAGCGGTTGTAACAAGAGCAAGTAATGGCTTGGTCGTTAATTATGATGATATATATTTACGTCGTAGAGATCCTGATTGTATGTTGATTGCAGATTCATTAGATACGGATAAAGAACGATTTGAAGAACGCTATGGACATGGGTTTGAAGATTTAAGACAAAGGACCTTCGATTGGATGGCAAAGCAAGACCTTATAGTGATGCCGTTTCTAGCAGGTGGACTTGAAGTTGGTTATGAGTCCCTGTTGGTTGCACCTTTAAATGCCGGATTTTTTGCCGGTGGATTAGCCGACTTGCAATATTTTATCCCAGAAGATGAGATTCGGGATGGCTTTACACCCAAAGCGGTTATTTATCTTGCACCTCCATTTAGACATACTGATTTTGACGGCAAGCAGATGGTTGTGCATAATCGTCTTGAGGAAATGTATGAATTATTCAGTTATAATCTTTATCCCGGACCAAGTGCCAAAAAAGGTGTGTATGGCATTCTTATCCATATAGGCGAAAAAGAAGGGTGGGCGACACTTCACGGTTCAACGGTGAGCGTTATAACCCCTTATGACAATACCCTTAATATAATGCACGAGGGAGCTAGCGGTGGTGGGAAAAGTGAAATGGCAGAAAAAATCCATCGCGACGAAGAAGGTCAAATCCTTGTAGCGAAACATAAAGAGCCGCATAAAAATGTCAAACTTGAACTACGTGAGTCCTGTGAGATTCGACCTGTAACAGATGACATGGCATTGTGTCATCCTAAAATGCAAAAAGGAAACCTTAAGTTAACCGTTACAGATGCTGAAAACGGATGGTTTCTCCGTACGGATGGCATTAAATCCTATGGAACCGACCCTTATTTAGAAAAACTGACGATTCACCCTAAGGAACCGTTGATCTTTTTGAATTATCAAACGACACCAGGTGCAACGTGTTTGATTTGGGAGCATATAGAAGACGAACCGGGTATAGCTTGCCCGAATCCAAGGGTCATTGTTCCAAGGCATCATATTCCGAATGTCATTGATGAAGGAATTGAAATCGACATACGAAGCTTTGGCGTGCGGACACCGTTTTGTACACGAAAAGAGCCATCTTATGGAATCATTGGCATGCTTCATGTTCTTCCGCCTGCTCTAGCATGGTTATGGCGCCTCGTATCGCCACGTGGACATGCAAACCCTAGTGTAACGGATTCCAGCGGCAAAATGATGAGTGAAGGTGTAGGTTCCTATTGGCCGTTTTCTACAGGCAAAAAAGTGATTCAGGCCAATATAATATTAGAGCAAATATTAAATGCATCGGAAACGCGCTATATCTTGTTGCCAAACCAGCATATTGGAGCTTATGAAGTAGGATTTATGCCCCAGTGGATTGCTAGGGAATTCCTGGCAAGACGTGGTAGTGCTTCTTTTAAACAAGAACAATTAATGCCGTCTAGATCAACGTTGCTTGGATATTGTGTTGCCAGCATGAAAATGAACGGAATTTATATTCCGGATGGGTTATTAAGAGTTCACAAACAAAAGGAAGTAGGTAAAAAAGCTTATGATGAAGGTGCCAGAATGCTTACGGACTTTTTCAAAGTGGAAGTGAAGCAATTTTTAACGGACGATCTTCATCCCCTAGGACGTCAAATTATCGAATGCTGCCTGAATGACGGCAAGCTAAACGACTATATTGAGTTAATACCAATGCGATATTAGGAGCGGTCCATATGTTGCTTCAATTTTATGAGATGTATTAGCTATGGGCAAGGGCAACATCACTTTTTCATCATAAAAATATTAATAAAAATATTAACAATCATAAGATGACCTCGTATTGACATCGAAAAACAGTAGTGCTAAAATTGAAGAAAGTAGCAACGTTCCATTAGTTGTTGTTTGACACACGTTTATATATTATAAGGTACCTAAGGAGGATGAATATGAGTTTAAAAGGGACAGTAACAGCAGATAACTTAATGAAAGCTTTTGCAGGAGAATCACAAGCAAGGAATCGTTACACTTACTATGCTTCCGTAGCTAAAAAAGAAGGTTATGTTCAGATTGCTAATTTTTTCTTAGAAACAGCTGACAATGAAAAAGAGCACGCTAAAAGATTTTTCAAATTATTATTGGAAGATTTAAATGGCGAAACCAATGAGATTAACGGTGCGTCTTATCCGATTGCATTAGGTGATACTTTATTCAATCTGAAGGCAGCGGCTGACGGCGAGAATGAAGAATGGACAGATCTTTACCCTACATTTGCTGAAAAAGCGGCAGAAGAAGGATTTCCAAAAGTTGCAGTAGCGTTTAAAAAGATTGCAGAAGTGGAAAAACACCATGAAGAAAGATATAGAAAGTTAGCTGCTAATATAGAGAACACTGCCGTATTTGCTAAAGAGGAATCAGTAGCATGGAAATGTGGTAATTGTGGCTATGTTCACATTGGTACAAGCGCACCTGAAATGTGCCCAGCATGTCTACATCCAAAACCATATTTTGAAATCTTATGTGATAATTTTTAGTATTCTACACAACATGTTCAAAGTGCTCCAAACACTATGGTCACAATCATATGATTTTCTTTGGTCGGATATAGAAATTCTAGAATAATAATGTTAGCTTTGGCACAATTAAGACGTGAAATTTTTCATGAATAGGTGTATAATATAGTTACAAAAATCAAATGTTTGACCTGCTATTGGAGGTGATGTAATGAATTATGGACGCGCTAGAATGCATTATGTTAACATTGATGAGGAGCTTCATGATGACTTTTTTCGACTAGATGATATGGAAAAGGATGGTTTGTTCGATACATCTCCTGATTATGATAAATATGATATTGGCGATAATTCGACTTTGTACTATTCAATATTAGAGGCTCAATCGGAATTTGGTAGGTATCACTAGAGAATTGTTTAAGCTGTTGAATTACATAGATACAATTACCAAAAGTTAGTGGAGCATTGAAATGCACCCCAAAAGTTAGATGAACAACTATCTTTTGAGGTGCTTTTATTTAGACATAAGTACTGAGCCGGCAGATTGGTTATTCGATTATCTGCTATAAGAATTCATTGGTTTTCTAGCTATAAGCCCAAATTAATTGACATAACGAATAAATAGGATTACAATCGTTAGTGGATAAAAGATACATTGGTAAATAAACTTGAAGGTCAAATGGCAAGCAAGAGTATGGATCAGGTATGAGATAACTTAGTCTAATAAGTCATGTCATATTTGATCCATTTTTGTGTCATACCATATGGAGGGAATTATGATAAAAAGTGTTATAAGAAAGATTCAAGACTTGAAAAAGGTGAACATTAGATGAGTACTTTATTAGGACTTGGGGTAGCAATTATTATTGGATTTTTATTTGGGAAGTTAATCGAGTTATTGAAGGTACCATCAGTTGCAGGATATATTATTGCCGGACTTTTATTAGGTAAATCTGTATTCAATATTCTAGACACTGATTTTATCAATCAAGCAAATGCTGTAAGTGATGTTGCCCTTGCAATCATCGCGTTTTCCATTGGTGGTGAATTAGTATTTAGAGAATTAAAGAAAATTGGTTTCAGAGTTGTCTTGATTGCAGTAGCTGAAGGCGGTATGGCATTCTTACTCGTATTCGGTTCCATGCTATTGCTTAAACAATCGTTGCCTATAGCTTTGTTGTTAGGAGCGGTTGCTTCTGCAACTGCACCGGCAGCAACTGTGTTGGTGCTTAACCAGTATAGGTGTAGGGGACCACTTACAAGTACTCTAATTGCCGTTGTAGCAATTGATGACGTTATATGTTTGATGATATATGCGATTGCATCATCAATTGCAAAGGTTTTTGTTCAACACGGCGAATCGGTAAATGTCAGTAAAATGATATTGGGACCATTATATGAAATAGGAGGCTCCGTTGCCCTCGGGATTATAATTGGTAGCATCTTAATCCTATTGCTTCGATTTTTCTCGCGAAACCATGAAGTTCTTGTGGTAATAGTAGCTACAATATTCATTACAATTGGAATTGCAAATCAATTTGAACTTTCAACATTGTTGTCAAATATGACAATTGGGATTATGATTGGGAATTTTAGTAAACGACGATTAAAAGCGTTCACAATTCTCGAATCAGTTACAGCACCGATTTACATCAGTTTTTTCGTAATCGCTGGTGCTAGGCTAGATATTTCATTATTAGGTCAAGTAGGAATAATAGGAGTTGTCTATACAATTGCTAGAATGGTTGGTAAAATCTCAGGTGCGTCGATCATGTCGAAACTTACAAAAGCAGATCCTAATGTTACTAAGTTTTTAGGATTTGGTTTATTGTCGCAAATAGGTGTAGCAGTTGGACTTGCAATCGTTGTGAGTCATGAATTTGAAGGAACGAACATTGGAGATATTGTTATTACTGTGTTATTGGCAACAACAATAGTCACAGAAATAGTAGGGCCTTTAATGACTAAATATGCGGCAATAAAATCGGGAGAAGCATACAGTTTTGAATTAGATGAGGACGAATAGAGAAAGGAGATAATTATGCAAACACTAGTAATTGTACTGAATAAAGTAGAATATATGAAAACCGTACTAAAGATATTAAAAGATTCGGGTATACGAGGTGCGACGATCATCGATGGGTTGGGAAGCAATGCGAAAAGCAATCGTCAATTGACAACGACATCTTTTCTAGCAAGTTTGGTTGAATCTCTTGAACAAACAGGAGAGGTGAAAAAAATTATTTTTTCAGTCGTAGAAAAAGAGTCGCAAATTGAAAAGGCGACAAAACTGATTGATGAAACTGTCAATCAAGATGACGAAAAGACGAGTGGCGCATTTATGTTTACGATACCGGTTGGATACACTCGTGGTGGTGAAATAGAAAAACACATTAATAGAAGAGAAAAACGTCTTAAAGAGGAAGGGTGATTATAGATATGGACCTTATTGTAATTACTGTTAATCATTCTCAGACAAGAAAAAAAGTGAAGAAGTATCTTAGATCTATTGGTCTTGGAGATTTCATAGTTGCTTATTCAACTGGTTCATCGATGTATTACAATCAAATAATCACTACAAGAATTGATTCACCTTTTGATAATAAAGATAGTATGATGACCACAGGTAAAACTATCTTTATAGTAAACAAAAGTGACATAAATACAAATGATATCATTGATACAGCTTATGAAATTATGGAGTCAGCTAAAACAAATATTGGGATTGCTTTTAGCATACCGATGGCACGAATCTTTAATTGAAGATAAATATTTATTGCCATTAATATATAGGAGGAAGAATGCATTTACTAATTTGTAGTATTTCAAAAGATATACCAAGATATGAAGTTGAAGATATAATTCTTCACAGTGAGGATGTAAGACATATTCTCTGGTTAAAAGGGGAAAATGGACAGAGTCCAGAGTTGACAGATAATCCGGTTATTGGTGCGGGAATATTGTCGGCGTTCAATTACGAAGAAGAAAATATCGTTTTTGTGAAAATAGTAGGCTTAGATAATGCGAGAGACATTATTAGACAAATCAAACAAATCAGTGGTATTACCGGTAAAATCCATCAGTTTATCATTCCTGTCATTGTTTAGGATTTGATTAATGTATTGTTAATAAAAGCTTGTAATGATAGAATGTAATAGTTGTTAAAAAGAGAGTTGATTGAACTCTCTTTTTTTAATGGCCAGGAAAGTCCTCCATAGGAACTTTCAGTCTAGTCGCAGCCGTAGGTTGCTGACCTCCGACAAAAGCTGGTCAAACAGCTGTAATAGTTTCGCATAACATAAGGAGTGAATTTACGTTCACAAAAGGAGAGAGACATGAGTTTTGGAATATTTGAGTTTGTAAGTGGAGATCGATTAGAACTAAAAATGCAGGGTGATGAAACAGGAATGGTTGCAGAAGGAGATCAAGGAAAGCTGACGTTTCAAGGTAGCCGTTTCTTGAGTTTTAGCCGTGGATAAATTGAAAAAGGCATTGCCATTAATATTACAAGCAGCCCTTTGTTGTTTGTTATGGGCGACTGCAATTCCCACCTTAAAGATAAGTTACTCACTACTGAATATTGCTAAAACTGACATTTTTAATCGTTTGGTATTAGCCGGAATGCGGTTTTTGATTGCCGGAATTCTTATTGGTATTTATTTGTATATTGTAAATAAAGAGATTACGATTGTTAAAGGTAAACAATGGAAAACTGTCATAATATTTGGTTTGCTTAATACCACCATTCAATATTTATTCTTCTATATTGGAGTTGCGAATACAGGTGCAATAAAAGGTGTTCTTATTGACACATCCAAACCGTTAATGATCTTTGTACTAGCTCATTTTATGACTAGCAATGAAAAAATGTCAGTAGCTAAAATTGCAGGATTAACGATGGGTATCATTGGAATCATTATTGCGAACTTTGAAGACGTTGTAAATGGTGGCTTGGATTTTCATGTTACATTTTTGGGTGAAGGATTTCTAATAATCGCTTCATTATCCTATGCATTTGCAGCTTTATATGGCAAAAAGGCAATGAAAATCATTCCATCAATTGTGCTAAATATGCATCAATTTATCATTGGATCAATATTGTTATTATCAATTGGTCTAATTGGGGCAAAAGGATATCATTTGAACTTCACTGGAAATGCGGTATTATTATTACTGTATTCGAGTATATTATCAGCTGTTGCTTTTGTTGTTTGGTACCAGTTGATTCATAAATATGGTGCGTCCAGTGTATCTATCTATATCTTTTTGATACCTGTCTTTGGTTCGATTATTTCATCAATAATTTTCCCGGATGAACAGTTTTCAATCAATATATTGATTAGCTTGATTCTGATGAGCGTTGGTGTTTATTTGGTTAATAGGCAGAAATCCAGTGCAGGGTGTTAATCATATGGTTTGTATAAAGTAGTCGTTATTAATCTGATAATTTATGACAAAATAAAAGCATGAAGGAGTTGACAAAACTGTCATTCCATCATGCTTTTATTTTGTTTATTTACTTGATTTCATCTAAAGCTTCTAATACTAATGATTCGATAAGTGTAAGGTTATCGTTTGCTTCTTCATCAGTTGGAGCCTTTGTATAGAGGTAAAGTTTGATTTTGGGTTCTGTTCCTGACGGACGAAGTGCATACCAACTGCCATCTGAAAGATAAAACTTGAGTACGTTTGAACTAGGTATATCTTTATAACCACCTAGATAATCAATTGCTTCTGCAATGGATTTGTCACCGAATTGTTTAACATAATCCTTGCGATAACTTGCCATCATACGGGCAATTCGTTGCTGTCCTTCAATGCCTTCAAGAACGAGGGCAACTTGTTTCTCTTTATAATAGCCATATTGTTCAAAGAGTTCACTTCTTATATCGAGTAGAGTTTTACCTTGTTTCTTGTAATATGCAGCAGCTTCACACAAGATCATCGCTGAACTGACAGCGTCTTTATCCCTTACTTGAGTTCCGGTTGTATAACCGATACTTTCTTCGTATCCGAAAATATAGTTAAATCCTTTTTCACTTAGTTCTGGGATAAGTCCACATATATTCTTGAAGCCGGTCAATGATTCAAACGTTGTTGCACCATATGTTTCACCAATGACTTTACCTAGATCTCCGGTTACAATCGATTTGACTATCGCTGGATTTTCCGGCAACTTGCCAGTGTTATATAAACCTTCGATGATATATTTGATTAATATTGCACCGGTTTGATTACCATTAAAGGCAACGTATTCACCGTTTTTATCCAGAACTTCGATTGCTAACCTGTCTGAATCAGGATCCGTTGCAAGTAACAGTTCAGCACCTACTTTGTGACCTAAGGCTTCAGCATACTTAAATGCTTTTGTATCTTCTGGATTAGGATAACCAACTGTCGTAAAATTCGGATCTGGATCTTTTTGCTCTTCGACAACATGAATCCCGTGGAAACCTCTTTCGCGTAAAATTCGACGAACAGGAACGCTGCCAGCACCATTGAGTGGCGTATAGACAATCGTTGCTTCTTTGTCTATATCCTCATCATCATAAATGCTAAGCGATTTCACCATTTCTAAATATTTATGATCCATCTCCTCACCAAGCATCGTAACCAAACCTTTGTCGATTGCTTCCGCAAGGTTCATTGATTTAACATCATTAAAAATATCAACTTGATCGATTTCTACCGTCATAGCATCTGCAATAGCATCAAGCACTTGGGCACCATCTTCCCAATACACCTTGTATCCATTGTATTCTTTTGGATTATGGCTGGCAGTAATATTAACACCAGAAGCGGTATTTAAAGTTCGTATAGCATAAGACAACTCTGGCGTTGGTCTTAATGATTCAAAAAGATATGATTTGATTCCATTTGCAGCCATAATCTCAGCTACATAAGTTCCAAACTCAGTAGAAAAATGACGGCAGTCATATGCAATAGCAAGTCCTCTGTCCATGTAATCTTGACCTTGTTTAATTATATAGTTTGCTATCCCTTGTGTGACTTTTCCGATAATGTAATAATTCATTCTATTTGTTCCTGCACCGAGTTTACCTCGAAGTCCTGCAGTTCCAAATTCAAGAGATTTATAAAATCGGTCTTCGATTTCGCTGTCATTGCCCGAGAGTTCTAAAAGTTCGGCTTTTGTCTGTTCATCTATAGCTGTTGATTGCAACCATGTGTTATACGTATCTAAATAATTCATTAAATCACTCCTTACCTAAAGTCAATTGATCAAGTTATATATTAGTTTAAGTATAACACTACCATTTCATATGAGAAAGGGACTTGAGTACTATATGTCATAATCAGTTAATGCAATGTTAGCGAACTTTCTAAAGGTGAATTTGATTAAGACGTGATACCTGCTTTTAAACTAAGCTCTTCCAATTCATTGATTCTTATGATAAAACTCAATATAATTTCTATCTTCTACTAGAATATGATACATACACCAGTTTTTAATGAATAGATTGAATTTAATAAGCTTTAGATTATCTATTTCATGTAGTTCAAATTCATTTGCAATCATTAAGAGATCTGTTTTAAATGCATTATGGATATCTTTATGATTATCTGAATCTGTATAGTTGATTTTATCAAGAAAGGCTTCTTCATTAGCGAAGTGTGTATTCACATAATTTTTAAGATAATTTAGAAGCTCTATACAATAATCGTGACCTTCGCCTTTTTTCATTTTCTGATAAAGTCGTTCATAATGTTCAATTAGTCCTTTGTGTTCCTGATCTATGCTCTCAAGACCGAGTTCTAGATCTTCATTCCATAAAGGCATGTATCTCCCTTTATCTTCAATATTCTCCTGAATATGATTACTGATAGATAACATAGATGGAGCTTTACCGGCATTGAATACTTTTTCCATCAATTTAATTTCCGAATATGGTTTTGCTAGAATATCATTGCTTCCATAGGACAATAATTCTTTAACATAAGAAGCGCTTCCTTTGCTAGTGATAATTACACTATATGCATTGCTCTTATAATCAGTTCTAATTGTGTCTAAAAGCTTTTTAGGATCATTATCCCTATTGTCACTATCAATAAATATTATAGTTGCCTTCTTTATACTGTTTTTACCTAAGGAAGTAAAAATTTCTTCTCCAGAAAATACTTCTACATCATCAAATCCATATTTTCTCAATGTTTTTTCAAATTTTATTCGAACTAAACCGGTACTTTCAATTAAGATTATTTTAGCCATATTGTACCTCGATTCTTTTTGGATTAATTATCTATTAAGTATATTATAAGCTATATGGTTCGATAACAAAAGTTTTGAATTAATTTTGTACATCAAACTTGGTTCGGCTTAAGTAGCTATAAGGATAGATTCTCAGGTACTACAACGTAGGCCGCTCATCCCAGACCAATTTTCTAGTGAGCCACGAGGCGCAGCAAACTTGGTTCGGCTTATGTCGCCATAAGATAGATTCTCAGGTACTACAACGCGAGGCCGCTCATCCCAGACCAATTTTCTAGTGAGCCACGAAACGCAGCAAACGCGTCTCGGCCTCGTAAGAAAATTTGGCCCGTGATTCAAAGTCCTACGTGGTGAAGTGCACCCAGAAAGTTGGACGGAAAGAAACTTTTGGAGGTACTTATTAAATGGCGAAGTATAGATACGATCTTAAAATGAAATTTATTAATCTTGTAATC
>Ga0314774_1000723_pt1 | contig 24203 bp, 17 predicted proteins | sample MetaGCBIA2018_FD_204515 | JGI IMG/M metagenome (GOLD analysis project Ga0314774, IMG submission 204515) | Cryopeg brine microbial communities from Beaufort Sea near Barrow, Alaska, United States - CBIA 2018 | ecosystem: Environmental > Aquatic > Marine > Coastal | place: USA: Alaska | collected...
AGCTTTATATCATTTGAATGTATACATGATTCTTAAAGAGGATGTCGCATATGAAAAAGCTGGATATATTCAAGGAATGGAGCAAATGGAATTTCCAGTGAATGGATCAAAAGCGTATAACAGCATCGAAGGGTATGTGATCGATGTTATGGATAAACTATTAACTATAGAATTGAAAAGTAGTGAGTTTACTGCGACCATTTCAAAATCAACGGGGGATATTAACTCCTTACGCATTAAAGACCAAGAAATTCTGCGTAAAGCGATTCGACTTAATTTATGGAGAGCTGAAACAGATAATGATCGAGGTCTTTCTAACTTCAATCCTAAGCTAAGAAACTTTGTAATGGACACGACTTACAAAAAAGCTTCAAACAGCTATAAAGCTAAAAAGTATGAGATTAATGATAGACATTCATCCGTTCAGATACTCTTCCAAAGGAAAGTTAAAGGATTTAAAGGATATGTTGAAACAGAGTATATATTTGACGGTGAAGGCAATATTGAAATAAAAGTTAAAGGACTTCCCAAAAAAGAAATTGTTCGATTTGGAACAACCTTAGGAATAAGTGAAGACTGTTCATCGTTTTTATATTTTGGAAAAGGACCACATGAAAATTATATTGATCGATGTAGTGGAGCTCATATGGGAATCTTTGAGTCCAATATCAGAGATTTCGGTCATTTGTATATGCGACCTCAAGAAAATGGGAATAGACAAAATGTACGCTGGTTCATCGCTGAAAACTCTAATCAAATCGGAATGATGATTGAAGACACAAGTGGAAATGGAGTTAATATATCTGCATGGCCTTATACCCAAGAAGAATTAGATTCTAAAGAGCATATCCATGAACTTGAAGAGGCCGGGTACATTACTCTGAACATTGATGGTAAGCAAAAAGGAGTAGGTGGTGATTATCCAGGTATGTTATCGTTAATGGATAAATACAAAATAAAAGCAAAGGAAGTAATAGAATATAGCTTCAAGATACAGAGAGTGTAGTAGATATAAAGAAACAGATAAAGTCCAATAAGTATATAGGACAGATTGAAAGATGAGGAAAAGATGAGACTATTTAGTAAAAAGGAAAATACCCCTGATCATTATGATCAGATTATTGAATGTGCGACCAAGTTGTTTGTTGAACAAACATTTCAGGAAACAACGATGCAAGAGGTAGCGGATAAAGCATCCATTGGGATTGAAACTCTCTATAGTTACGTTAAGACAAAAAGAGATTTAATATTTGCAGTTGCCATATGTTTCTGGCATAAAGAGTATTTGATTCGTCAAGAGCTGATTACATATGATATGACAGGAATTGAAGTGATCGTATTCTTGATGGATGAGCGCATAAGGATATTTAAGGAGTATCCAAGCCGTTATATTTTCTTGGAAAAGTTTGATAATTATGTGGTTGACCATTTAAGGAATACAAATAATCGAGATATTAAACAAAAAGAATTTCTTGAGAGATATAGCAGAGCAGTTTCATATGATGATAAGTTTTGGAAGATGGGATTGTTGGTTGGTATTGAAGACCATACAATACGAGATGATGTCGATTTGAACTTGACAATAGCAACATTATCTTTGATTGAGACTTCTGTATTCCAAAAATTAGTAAACCGACGAGTCATAATTGATACGGATGAAGACTTCAATATTGACCAATATACATCAACAATTAAGAAGGTACTGATTGAATATTTAAATGCATAAAAGATACTATCCAATAATTGATTGACTTGGCTTATGTAACAATTCTGCTTTGCAGAAACCAATTGTGCGAAACCCACTCTTCTTGTGAAATCACTTAAATTAGGAGCAAACAGTAATTATGAAATCACCTGCAATATATGAACAAACAGTAATTATGATGTGAATAAAGTGTTAAGGTTGCAAGGGAAAAGTCGTTTTGATTATAAAGACCTATTCTCTTTAGTTATATAGTATGGGAAAATGTCTTTGGGGCCTTCTATAGTAACTTAGAAAAATTATTTTAGGAGGTATTATATGAGAAAAAGCGCAAAATTATTCAGTTTAGTACTGGTGGGAGTGTTAGTATTATCATCTTTCACTATCCAAGCAAACAATGATGGGAACCACAAGAATGATCGATTTAATGACGTTGAGGCTGACCATTGGGCATATGAGTATATTGAACTCATGTCAGAACTAGGAATTATCAATGGTTATGGAGATGGTGAATTCCATCCGAATGACACGGTTTCTAGAGAACAATTCAGTAAAATGATGGTACTTACATTACAATTAGATTTGATTAAACCAAGGAATAATTTTTTTGAAGATGTTTCTAGCAAGGATTGGAGCTACCAATATGTAGAAACTGCAAGACCATATTTGACTGGCTTTAGATCATCTAATGGAGATTACTTCAGACCTACATTAAACGCTGTAAGAGAAGAAATGGCAGTTGCTATTGTACGTGGATTAGGACTTGACGTAAGTGATGTAGACTTATCTATATTAGATATATATACAGATAAAGGTCAGATTTCCAGCAATCTTAAACCATATGTTGCAAAAGCTATTCAAGAAGGCATTATGATTGGTAGCGATAACTCTTTTAACGCGCAAGGAACATTAAAGAGAGCTGAAGCAGCAACCTTATTAGCGCGATTGATTACAGATGAAAAAGTGGTTTATGACGATGAGAAAGTCGTTTATGATGGTGATAAAATCGAGGTAAACTCAAAAACGCCTACTTTTACTGCAACAGTCAAAGATGAAAAAGTATACTTAGATTGGTCAGAAGTTGCAAGTGAAGGATTTAAATATTATAAAGTAGTTGCATCCATTGATACGGAGCAACCAATATATCCGACAGATGGATATTTACAAGCAATTAGTGATAGAAATGATACTGATACTTATATTCGACCATTTGATAATGTCAATGGTGGAGATTCAGCTGAATTAGTGCCGGGAACAGTTTATCATGTATCTATTACAGCCGTTTATGAAGATGGTGAGACTTATGCTAGTAATGTTATCGACGTTTTAATTCCCGTTGTTGCACCCATAGTTGAAATGGGTCGTACACCTGTTTTAGAATATGCATTTGATGATGAAGAAGTAGTCTTGACATGGTCAAAAACTGAATCGGATAATTTCAAATATTACAAAGTAGTTTTCTCGGAAGCAGATGGTACGCCAGTCTATCCGGGGGATGGATATTTACAAGCGATTAGTGATGTTAATGTAACAAGTTATGATGCAGAAGCAGAACAAAGTTATAATGGTGGCGATGTAGGTGGTGAACTGAATTCAGGTGAAACTTATTATGTTTCAATAACTGCAGTTTATTCCAATGGTGATGAATATTATGCTTCTAACGTGTTTAGTATCGAAATGCCTTAAACTTTTAAAGATATTAATTAAGCCGTCCTTTGGACGGCTTAATTTTTTTGGCTATTAATGATTATTGCGCATCAGACCATATGCTGCTATAGCTCGTGATATATTTCGATTTTAGTTGCGATTTTAGAAGATTTAGTTTAACATAAACGTTACATTAATAAGAATATAATCATATGAAAGTTTGAGGAATTAAATGCTTAAACCTTATTTTAAAAAATATTTTTTTCACTACGTTTTTGGACTGCTAGCCCTTGTAATCGTTGACATTATTCAACTTCGTATACCCGTTATCACTGGGGTGATTACAGATGGCCTTGAACAAGGAACGATGGATCAATCGGAGCTGTTTAATCTGATGGGTTGGCTGCTTGCTATTGGTATTTCGATAACAATATTACGATTTGCTTGGCGTAACTTAATATTTGGAACAGCTCGAAAAGTTGAATATGAACTTCGAAATGATTTTTTTGAACATTTGGAGACATTGAGCACTAGTTTTTTCAATAAACGAAAAACGGGTGATCTGATGGCATATGCAACAAATGATTTGAATTCTATACGTATGTTAGTCGGCCCGGGCGTACTAATGGTTTTAGATACGTTTGTGTTAACGACGATTGTTGTTTATCAAATGATTAAGACAACGGATTTAAGTTTAACTTTGTTTGCAGTTATCCCAATGCCTGTTATTGCATTGGCCAGTTTATTGCTCGGAAAGGTCATACGAAATCGATATGATAAAAAACAAGAAGCATTTGCATATCTATCCGATATAGTTCAAGAAAACATTTCAGGAATTCGTGTCATAAAAGCTTTTGTTCAAGAAGGCTTTGAAATGATGCAGTTTGATAAAGTCAATAGAGATAATTACAATAAAAATATGAAAGTTGTAAAAATCCAAGCATTAATGTTCCCTCTTGCTATGTTGATTACAGGGGTTTCAATAACTATTACGTTAGGTTATGGCGGACGATTAACGATGCTTGGGACTATTTCTCTTGGAGAATTCGTGGCATTTATTCAATATATTATGATGCTTATATGGCCGATGATTGCTTTTGGATGGTTTATTAATATTTACTCTCAAGGTATGGCATCCGTTGCCAGATATAATGAAATATTGACAACGGTGTCTGAAATACATGAATATTCAGACACTAAGTCGGATGACGTGATTGTATCCGGGTCAAGTACTAATCCAAAAGCTAAGTCGGATGACGTGACCGTATCTGCATCAAGTACTAATCCAAAAGCAGACAATAAGGGTGTTCATAAAACAAGTGAAAAGAATTGGCCGGTAAGTTCAGGGGATATAATTCTAGATCAACTGACCTTTAGATATCCAGATACTGAAACAGATGTGCTAGAAGACATTAGCTTACATATAAAGGCGGGGGAGCATGTTGGTATTGTCGGTCGTACAGGAAGTGGCAAGACAACGTTAGTGAATTTACTGCTCCGAATTTTTGAGGCTCCTACCGGAGCTATTAAAATTGACAATAAGATTATTAAAGAGTGGAATATCAAAGAGTTAAGGAAAAGTATGGGATATGTGCCTCAAGATAACTTCCTGTTTTCAGATACGATTAAGAATAATATTGGCTTCGGATTGGATGAGTTTAGCCAAGAAGAAATTGAAAAGGCGGCAATGAGTGTCGATGTTCATGATAATATTATGGAGTTTGAAGATAACTATGAAACAGTCATTGGTGAACGTGGAGTCACCTTATCAGGTGGGCAAAAACAAAGAGTTTCAATAGCGAGAGCCTTGATTAAAAACACACCCGTGTTGATATTAGATGATGCTGTGTCAGCGGTGGATACAAAGACAGAAGAACAAATTCTGAATCACTTGCAAAAGGTTAGAAAGAATAAAACGACGATTACGATTGCACATCGGATTTCAACGGTACAACATTCTGATCGAATATATGTATTAGATGAGGGTAAATTAGTTGAATTCGGTAATCACATCGAACTGCTTGCACAAGAAGGAATCTATTATGGCATGGTAATGAAACAACAACTAGAAAAATCGATTGCAGAATCGGAATAGGAGGCGTCTATGAATTATTCGGAAGAACAGGATATGAAAGCAGGATTAGATAAGGATATTATAAAACGCCTTTTATCATATACAAAGGGATATCAGAAGTATATTGGTTTGTCATTTGTTCTACTTATCTTTGTTATTGCCATTGAATTGGCGAGACCTATTATTATCGGAGTTGCAGTTGATGATATAATTAGTAATTATGACAAGATAAAGGTTGAAGAAGTTAATGGACAATCTGTGGTTAGCCGATTGGTTATTGCTTCGAACAGTGAGACATATTATCTTCTGGATCAAATAGATGAAAATCTGTACAATGAATTTTTTGAGATGAGTGAAGTGATGAGTGAATCAGCTGATTCACTTACGCTAAAGATTGGCGATGAAAACTATAATCTGAAAGCTCAGAATAAAGATGAGCTTAAAATCTATAGGAGTAATGATTTTGAATCGCTAGGGGCTTTCACTGCACTGTTTTTGGCAATAACGGTACTTGGAATAATCGTCAATTATTTTCAAATGTTGTTACTCCATTTTACCGGACAGAATATAATATATCGCATACGAAATGAAATATTTAGTCATATACAGAGGATGTCAGTGCAGTTTTTCAACAATCAACCGGTAGGGAAAATTGTTACGCGAGTAACCAATGATACGGAAACACTGAATGAAATGTATACAAGTGTCATTGTTGATTCGGTAAAAAGTGTTCTCATGTTAATTGGTATAACAGTTACCATGTTAATTCTTAATTGGAGATTAACTTTCTATGTTTTTATGGTTGTGCCATTTATCCTTTTAAGTGCACATATTTTTAGAAAATACTCAAGAAAAATATATCGTGATGTAAGAACCAAGGTTGCTAAGATCAATACGTTTTTGTCTGAACATATATCGGGAATGAGGATTGTTCAGATGTTCTCAAGAGAAGAGGCTGTGCTTGGAAAATTCAAAAAGGAGAATAAATCCTTGTTGGATACAAATCTTAAGCAATTACTGTTGTTTAGCTTTTTTAGACCGACGATGTACCTTTTTTATGTGATTGCCATGATGATTACATTATATTTTGGTGGTTCGATGGTTATTGAAGGAGCGATGACAATTGGAATCATGGTTATGTTCTTGCAATATACAGCATCCTTTTTTGATCCGATTCAACAGCTTGCTGAACAGTTTAATATATTGCAATCTGCAATGGCAGCAGCTGAAAAAATATTCACACTGCTTGATGATACGTCGAGGATTGAGGATAAAGAAGATGCGATAGAGTTAGAAGGAATAAAAGGAAAAATCGAGTTTAAAAACGTATGGTTTGCATATGATAAAGAAAACTGGGTACTTAAGGATATTTCCTTTGTTGTTGAGCCTGGTGAAACAGCTGCATTTGTAGGAGCTACAGGAGCGGGGAAAACTTCAATATTAAATCTGATTACTAAATATTATGAAATACAAAAAGGTGAAATATACATTGATGGCATCAATATTGATAAAATAAATAAACATTCAATTCGTAAATATGTAGGGCAAATGTTACAAGATGTATTTGTATTTACCGGTGATATCAATTCAAACATTCGGCTTAAAAATCCAAAGATAAGTCAAACAGAAATAGTTGATTCAGCTAAATATGTTAATGCTCATAAGTTTATCAATCAATTGCCTTATAAATATGAAGAACGGACGTATGAAAGAGGAGCTACCTATTCTGCAGGACAGCGTCAGCTGTTATCCTTTGCTAGAACACTTGCATTTAAACCGTCTGTTCTTGTTCTTGATGAAGCTACTGCGAACATTGATACTGAAACGGAAGTGCTGATACAAGATGCATTAGAGAAGATTATGGATGGTCGAACAACATTGGTAGTTGCTCATCGGTTGTCAACAATCCAACATGCCGACAAAATAATAGTGTTACATAAAGGTCGAATTAGAGAGAGTGGGAATCATCAAGAGTTACTTGCTAATGAAGGTCTATATTACAATCTCTATCAACTGCAATACAAAGATGTTGTGTAAATAATTCGTAAACTCAAGAAGCTTGTGTAAATATATGACTCGTAAACTCAAGAAGCTTGTGTAAATAAATAATTCGTAAACTCAAGAAGGTGAATAAATGTTTGACTTAAAAGAAGCTCTTAAAAATCTGCCTGAAAAACCCGGTGTTTATTTGATGAAAGATGAAAATGAACACGTTATTTATGTAGGCAAAGCTAAGAATCTTAAAAACAGAATAAGGCAATATTTCCATAGTTCTGCAAATCATACAAATAAAATTAAACAAATGGTATTCTTGATTCATTCATTTGAATATATTGTAACAGATTCAGAACTTGAAGCTTTAATTCTTGAGTGTAATCTGATAAAGAAGTATTGGCCTAAATATAATACGATGTTAAAAGATGATAAGTCTTATCCTTATATTAAGATTACGGTGAGTGAAGATTACCCTAGAATCATGTTGGTTCGTGATGTGAAGAAAGATAAAGCCAAATATTTTGGACCTTATGCCAGTGCCTATTCGGCGAAAGAAACCATTGATTTAGTAAGGAAAATGTATAAAGTCCGAACTTGCCATAGGGTTTTACCTCGTGATATCGGCAAGGAACGACCTTGTTTAAACTATCATATTAAACAATGTGATGCACCTTGTATGGGTTATATTACAAAAGAGGATTATGGTCATAAAATAACAGAGATTGTCGACTTTTTAGGCGGAAATTACAGTCCGGTCATCAAAGAGTTAGAAGAGAGCATGATACAAGCATCAGAAGCATTAGACTATGAAAAAGCAGCTGAATGTAGAGATTATATTAAAGCTGTAAAAACGATAATGGAAAGACAGAAAATTGTTAAAGCGATTGATGAAGATCAAGACATTATTGCTTTTGCATCGAATGAGACGGAAGCATTAATACAGGTATACTTCGTTCGAAATGGTAAGTTGATTGGTCGTGAACATTTCAGAATGGAACAGATAGAAGACCTGACTCATCCAGAGATAATGACCGCTTTTGTTAAACAGTTTTATTCGGGAACGCCTTTTATACCTAAAGAGCTGATACTTCAAAACCATTTAACGGAAGCAAAAATAATTGAAAACTGGTTATCTGATAAACGCGGTCAAAAAGTATATATTAAGGTGCCGCAAAAAGGTGAAAAGAATAAACTTGTTGAATTAGCGGCTAAAAATGCAAGTATCACCTTAGAACAATTTGGAGAATCAATTAAAAAGGAGGAAAAACGAACAACAGGTGCGATGAAAGAATTGGTGAAGGCCATAGGTCTTGCTGAGGATGCTAAACGCATTGAAGCCTATGATATATCCACACACCAAGGTGTTGCAACCGTTGGTTCTATGGTTGTTTTTGAAGATGGTAAACCGAAGAAAAGTGATTACCGTAAGTTTAAGATTAAATATGGGGTTGGACCGGATGATTATGCTTCGATGAATGAAGTTTTGTCTCGCCGATTTAATCACGCACTTGAGGAACAAAAAGAGTTGTTGTTGAAAGGGTTAGGTGAAACAGAAGGTAAATTCAGCAGATTGCCTGACTTAATATTGATGGATGGCGGAAAAGGACAAGTGAACATTGCTCTTCAAGTTTTGACAGAAGTTGGACTTGATATACCCGTTTGTGGTATGGTTAAAGACGACAAACATCAAACGAGAGGGCTATATTACAACAACATTGAAATACCGTTAAATAAACGAACGGAAGCTTTTAAGCTTGTCGCAAGGATTCAAGATGAAGCCCATCGATTTGCAATTGAGTATCATAGAAAAACGCATAAGAAAGAAGCCATCAACTCGATTTTGGATGATATCGAAGGCATCGGACCAACACGACGAAAAAGTTTAATGAGGGCTTTTGGATCTATAGAAAGTATAAAAAGTGCATCGGAAGAAGAATTAGGAAAAGTAGCAGGCATGAATAAAGCTATCAGTAAAGTTGTTTATTCGTTTTTTCATAAGGAGGTGTAGGAATGGAAAAGTGTCCAAATTGTCAGAAAGAAACGATTTCAATCAAGAATAAGTTATCAATGGCACCCGGAGAAACATTTATATGTTCAAATTGCAATACAAAACTTGGAATGAACAAAAAAGCATATTTCATACATGCTATTTATATGTTAATCGTAGGTATCTGTGTGTTTAAATTGAGTTTTTATCTATCTATTGCAGTTATGATAATAGCAAGTATTCTCAGCTTATTCCTTATAATTAAGGTTGTACCCATCAATATTCTGGATTAATTTAATGGAATATAGAAAAAAACTTTCATACATAGGAAAGATATGATACTATAATGGAAGAAATCAGCATTACCTATTGGAGTAAACAAGCATTGGAGGTGCACTTTGGAACAAGAACAATATTATGTAAGCTTAGATGACATTATTGTTAAAATGAAATTGAAAAACTTGACACCCGACATTAATACGTCAGAGATTAGTATTTCGCAAAGTGATTTAAACAGACCAGCATTGCAATTGGCAGGTTTCTTTGATTATTTTGATGCGGAACGTGTACAAATAATTGGTAAAGTTGAATATACATATATTCAAAATCTGTTTTCATCAGAGAGAAAAGCAGTTTTTCAACGATTGTTCAGTAGCAAAATACCTTGTTTAGTCATTTCGAGAAGTTTAGAACCGTTAGATGACTTACTAGAGGTCGCTCGCGACAATGGTGTACCCATTCTTCAAACGGACAAAGCTACATCTTACTTTTCATCTGAACTCAATAGATATCTGAAAATTGAGTTAGCTCCTAGAATATCAATTCATGGAGTACTAGTCGATGTATATGGTGAAGGTGTATTTATTACAGGTGAAAGTGGTATTGGTAAATCGGAAACTGCACTTGAACTAATAAAAAGAGGACATCGTCTGGTTGCAGATGATGTTGTAGAAATCAAAAAGGTATCCGATGACACGCTTATTGGAACCAGTCCTGATATCATCCGTCATTTCATTGAAGTCCGTGGTATTGGTATTGTGGATTGCAAAACTTTGTTCGGTGTTGAATCAGTTAAAGAAAGTCAAACTATTGATTTAGTGATCCAATTAGAAGATTGGAATTCTGAAAAAGAATATGAACGATTAGGTTTAAGTGAAAACTACATGAACATTCTTGGGAATGATATTGTATGTCACGCAATCCCAATTCGTCCTGGCAGAAACTTAGCAATTATTGTTGAATCAGCCGCAATTAATCATAGACAAAAAAGTATGGGTTATAATGCTGCAGTTGAGCTTAACAACCGAGTGACCAGTAATCTGGAAAAACGCTCAAAAGAAAGAGACGCTAAGAAAGAGACGCTATGAAATAGTGTAGGAGGAATTATGTATAATATTGGAATTGATTTAGGTGGAACAAACATTGCAGCAGCAATCGTTGATGAAAAAGGGAATATCCTATGTAAAGGATCTGTTCCGACAATGCGTGAAAGAGACTATAAAGAAATAGTTAAAGATATGGCCATGTTAGCATTACAATTAGTGAGTGAATATGGAATTACGAATGCTGATATTCATTCAGTAGGCATTGGAAGTCCGGGAACTCCGGATACTGAAAATGGAGTCATTGTGTATGCTAATAATCTTCATTTCAAAAACACTCCAATTCGTGATGAATTCGTCAAGTACTTCAATGTGCCTCTTTATATCGAAAATGATGCAAATGCAGCTGCTTACGGTGAGTTTATTGCTGGTGTTGGTGACAAGTATACAGACTTTGTTGCAATTACATTAGGAACAGGTGTTGGAGCAGGCATTATAGTAAATAATAAAATCATTACTGGATCTTTTCACGGTGGATCTGAGCTTGGACATATGGTTATTCAAGTGGGTGGATCAACATGTTCTTGCGGGCGAAAAGGCTGTTGGGAAGAATATTCATCAGCAACAGCTATGATTCGGGAAGCTAAAAAAGCAGCAATCGCTCATCCGGAATCAAAGTTATATGAACTTGTTGATGGAGATATTGAAAATATGAATGCTAAGATTGCATTTGATGCAGCTGAAGCAGGTGATGAAGTGGCACAGAGCTTAGTTGATTGGTACATTGATTATCTGGCAATTGGTTTAGTTAATGTAATCAATATATTCCAACCTCAAGCAATCGCTTTAGGTGGAGGCGTTTCGGCGCAAAGAGATAAGTTGATTCTACCTCTTAAAGATAAGATGTTGCATGAAATCTATGGTGGAGCAGAATCTCTAAAAACTGAGCTGCTTGTATGTGAATTAGGTAATGATGCAGGAATCATTGGAGCGGCAATGCTTTATAATCTTTATGATCAAGCTTAAGAGTACAGTTTAGGATCAAGCTTAAGAGTACAGTTTAGGATCAATCTTAAGAGTACAGTTTAGGATCAAGCTTAGACTACCATTTAATATGACTATAAATATAAATATGAATATAAATATGAGTATAAATATGAAAACAGTAGTACTTCATAAAATCGAATAATCAATATACTAATGATGGGGCAATTACACTTAGGAATTAAGTGTAATTGCCCCATCATTAGTAACTGAAATGAATAACGGTATGAATTAAAGACTCCATTTATGTACAGCTTTATTAGCTAATATAGCAGCGTAATCTAGACGTTATTATTTTTTGTCTTTCAAACCATTGATTATATCCCTTTGAGACATAGAACCGTCATCCCACATTTTCTTTTTGATATCATGAATGCTTTTTCCGTTTGCTTTTCTTTCGATATCTTTGGATGCTACTCTATTCTTAAGTGCTTCCAACTTCATACGTTTCTCTTTGATTTCTCTTTCGTATTCCTTAAGTAGCCTATCCCTTGCGCTCATCTTCTCAATTAGGGCTTTATTACGGCCTCGTATTGAGAAAAAAGTTAAGATTAGAATAATTAGTATGTTTATATAAATACAGTAAGTTGACATGTCTAGGAGTATGAGGATCGAACTAAGAGCCATGATAACACCTAAAACGCGAAGAAGTTTTGCTGCAAAGGCATCTTTATAAAAAACATAATTCACTAACAAACTGAGAAATGCATTATTTGCTGATAAGTTTAAACCCATAATAATTAAGAAAAGTATATATACGATTTTAATAAGAACTTGCATGTTATTCCTCCATGTATTAATATTCCTAATTTTATCACATAAAACCAGTTGTCGCTATGACAACAAAGCTTATCATTCTATATATCGGTTAATCATTGTGATTTTATTAATAGGAGTGTATAATCAACAGGGAACGTACGTGCGTATGAGGTATGAAGTATGAGGAATATAGATTTAGGTGGATAGATGAATATGATGGATGATAATCTTATACAACTAAAATTACATAAAGTGTCAGTAAGAGAGATTGTAGATTTCATTATGCGTGCAGGGGATATTACGTCCGTCAGTCTAAGTGATAAACGAATGGTTGACGGGACGAAAGCCCACCAACGGTTTCAAAAAAACCAAGATGAAGACTATGAAAGTGAAGTTAGCATTAATCATTTGTTAACCCGTGATGATATGCGTTATATGGTGACGGGAAGAATTGACGGTATAATTCGACCAAATGGAGTTGATGGCCCTCTCATCGATGAGATAAAATCGACAAGCGGTGATCTGAACTATATTGACGATTCTAATGATGCACACTGGGCTCAAGTTAAGATGTATGCATATATGTTTATAATAAAAGAAGGATATGAAAAGGCAGTTTGTCGTTTGACATATATAGAACTGGAAACTTTTTCGATTAAACAATTCACAAGAGAACTAACGTTAGTCGAACTTGAAGATTTCTTTGATCATATGTTGGATTTATATGGAGTTTTTGCAAAGATGATCGATCGCTTTGAAAATCAGATGGTTTCATCAGCACGAGATCTGAATTTCCCTTTTGATACGATTAGAGACGGCCAATCTAAGCTGATGAAAGGTGTTTACCGAACGATTCTTGATTCTCAAATCCTGTTCAGTCGGGCACCTACAGGAATCGGTAAAACGATCGCAACTCTTTTTCCTAGTATAAAAGCTCTTGGAGAGAGGATTACAGATAAAGTCTTCTATTTGACGGCTAAAACCATTGGTAAAGAAGTTGCAGTTAGTACGATCAATAAATTGAGAGATCAAGGTTTAAGCATTAAATATGTTGTTATTACTGCTAAAGATAAGATATGCCTTCATACTGAGACGAATTGTAATCCTGATGTCTGTCCTTATGCAAAAGGTCATTATGACAGAGTCAATGATGCCCTCGTCAAAATGTATGAGGAAGAAGATGGTTATACCAGAGAAGTTATTACTAAATATGCAATTATCCATCGTCTATGTCCTTATGAATTATCCCTAGATTTAGCATTATTTAGTCAGATAATCGTGTGTGACTATAATTACGCATTTGATCCAAGTGCTATGCTTCGTCGATTTTTTGTTGAAGGAACAGGTAAATATACATTGCTTGTCGATGAAGCTCATAACCTTGTAAATAGGGCAAGGGGCATGTACTCAGCTCAAATATCAAAAAGTGATATTCTTGAACTGAAGAAGTTGGTAAAAGGATTAGATACAAGATTATATGGCTATTTTGAAAAACTGAATAAAGTATTTATTGAGATTCGAAATGAGATGAAGGACAAATCTTTAACGGATGAGACAAGGCCAGAAGCACCCTTTGAACTGGAAAATCATATTCGAGGTATCATTTATAGAACTGAAAAAATATTTAAACTTCACAAAAATTGGGTACATATGGATTTGCTTCTGGATTTCTATTTCAATGCATATGATTTTATTAAGAAGTATGAGATTTATGGGGATAACTACATTACTTACTTTAAGTTAAGTGGACAAGACCTTATGGTAAAGCTTTTTTGTATAGACCCGAGACCTAATCTTAGAGAAATACTATTGGATATGCATGGGGTTATATATTTTAGCGCGACACTATTACCTATGAATTACTACAAACATTTATTAGGAGGTAATGGTGAAAGTTATGGTTTGAACTTACCATCTCCTTTTGATCCTGAAAAATTGAATTTGATGATCGACAACTCGATATCAACTAAATATGTAGATAGAAATGAGAGTATCACTGAATTAGCTAATCGAATCATGTCCTTTGTTTCCATGATGCAAGGGAACTATTTAGTATACTTCCCTTCGTATAAATATTTAGAACAAGGCGTTGAGGCGTTTAATAAAATTCCTTTTGATGGCAAAATCGAATGTTTGGTTCAACAAAGAAATTTGTCAGAACTTGAAAAAGAATCATTCATTCAAGCGTTCAGCCATAAAGACAAGGATAAATCGTTAGTAGCTTTTGCGGTACTTGGTGGTATGTTTGGAGAAGGCATCGATTTAGTTGGAGAGAGATTATCGGGAGCAATCATCGTTGGAGTAGGCTTGCCGTTGGTTTGTTTCGAACAAAATATTATTAAAGATTATTTTGAAGGTTTAATGGGTGAAGGTTTTGATTATGCTTATACTTATCCGGGGATGAACAAAGTCATGCAAGCGGCGGGAAGAGTGATTCGAACGACGGAGGATGTCGGTAGTGTATTGTTGATTGATCGTCGATTTAACAGCCGTAAATATAAACAATTATTTCCCCCGGAGTGGTTCCATTATAAGGGGATTCGTAGTAATATAGAGTTGGTCGATTCTCTCGAACATTTTTGGGAGGATTGGGACAAATATTAGTATGTAATATAGATATTCAGGCTATATTCAAGGAGGAAAACATGAAAAAGGTTGCAATAATATTCACGGGTGGGACGATATCTATGAAAATTGATGATCGACTTAAGGCGGTTATTCCGGCACTTAGTGATAAAGAAATTCTTGAAAAAGTGAGCGGTATCGAGAAAATAGCTGAGACAGAATCCTATCATTATGGATCGCTTCCCGGACCTCATATTACCCCTGAAATTATGTTTGACATATCGCTAAAGATTAAAGAGTTCATAGATAGAGATGACATTGACGGTGTTGTTCTAACACATGGGACGGATACATTGGAAGAAACAGCATTTTTTCTAGATGTTATTCTCGACTGTAAAAAGCCGGTGGTAGTCACCGGTTCTATGAGAAATGGTTCTGAGCTCGGATATGATGGACCTGCCAATCTTTCAGCTGCTATTTGTACTGTTGTTTCACCGGCATCAATTGGTCGAGGCGTATTAGTCGTATTTAATAATTCGGTATGTGGTGCGGATGAAGTTCAAAAAAGTCATACACTGAGCTTAGATACATTTCAAAGTATGGATTTTGGGCCACTTGGTATTGTAGATCAAGATGAAGTCATCTATTATCGTGGAAAAAGAAAGATTATGCCGATTCAATCAACAAGAATTGAGAAAAAAGTTGCATTAATCAAATCTTGTTCAGGCATGGATTCGGATATTATATATTATTACCTTAAAGAAGGTTATAAAGGTTTGGTCATTGAAGCTATGGGCAGAGGTAATGTCCCACCAAGAATGGTTGCGGGTATTGCGAAAGCAATTGTAATGAAAGTTCCTGTTGTTATAGTATCAAGATGTCCCAAAGGACGAGTTTTAGATAGTTATGGTTATGAAGGTGGAGGTAAGGGATTAAGATCACTAGGTGCTATATTAGGTGACAATCTTACCGGACCCAAAGCTAGAATCAAGTTGATGATTATTCTGGGTGTGACAAATGATTTAGAAGAAGTGAAAAAACTCTTCGAAAAGGACCTTTACAAGATTGTATAGAAAAAGCGGTGGTTTGTTGTGTAAAATTTCCATTATGTATACAATGTTTTTATAACCTTCGTCAAAATTGACAAGAAAACATTAAAAACAAAAAAATGTTTATGCAGACTTGATTTGATATATTTGTTATAATTAATCTTGTAAACCCCCCCCAATACAATATATATATAGATATATTAAGTTTTTTGCTACACCCCATAAGAAACAAATATCTTCTCCTTAAAAGGACAGCGATCGGAAGCTGTCCTTTTTACTTGCGCAAAGGCGTGGCGAAGCCCCTTTCTTGTTTACTAGTAATAATAAGACAAATATGACTAGCTGTTATCAAGCTATTTTGTAGTTTTTGTATAATTGTTATTTTTGGGGAAATACGATACAATAGTAGGGGGTAACTGACCAGAGAACGGATATAGAAAAATGAAATTAAAGGAGGCTAGGCAGTAGCCGCTAATATGAGCTTACAGATTCCATTCGATCAAATGAATTCTTCGCAAAAGTTGTTTACATATATGCAGACTCGACAAACTATACTTGATGAAAGAGCCATTTATTCTGATGGTACACGTAATTATAGAAATCCTGCTGAACCAGAAATAAATGATAGCGTAAAAGTTAAACTTCGTACAGCTAAAGATAATGTTGATGAGGTTTATTTACATTGTAAAGAAAAACGTGTGTTGCTTGAAATTGAATACAGTGATGAGCTTTTTGATTATTATGAAGGTAAAATTCAAGTAGAGTCAATAAGAATCCATTACTTTTTTGAATTGCAGACAGGTAAATTAAAAGTTTACTATAACAAAAAAGGTGTAACTAGAGAGGCCGATCACTATTACGATTTCAAACTCGTACCAGGTTTTAAAACGCCTGAATGGGCAAAAGGTGCAGTCATGTATCAGATTTTCGTCGATCGCTTTAACAACGGAAATCCAAGCAATGATGTTTTGGATAATGAGTATTTATATATTCATAAGCCATCTCAAAGAATCACTGACTGGGATAAATTACCGGATGCTGATGGTATCCGTGAGTTTTATGGAGGTGATTTACAAGGAGTTCTGAATAAACTCGACTACCTTAAAGAATTAGGTGTAGACGCTATTTATTTTAACCCGATATTTGTTTCACCTTCCAATCATAAGTATGATACCCAAGACTATGATTACGTTGATCCACATTACGGTTCTATTCTACAGGATGGTGGCGAGGTTCTAAGTGGAGAAAATGTTGATAATTGTGATGCTACTAAATACATAGCAAGAACAACTGAATTGCTTAATCTTGAAGCAAGTAATAACTTGTTTGCAAATCTAGTTCATGAAGCACATGAGCGAAATATGAAAGTCATCTTAGATGGAGTATTTAACCATTGCGGATCTTTTAACAAGTGGATGGATAGAGAAAAATTCTATGCTAATTCACATAACTATCCAAAAGGTGCCTATACTTCAAATGGAAGCCCATACTATTCCTTTTTCCATTTTTACAATAAGAAAGCTTGGCCGGATAACCCTCATTATGACGGCTGGTGGGGCCATACAACGTTACCTAAACTTAATTATGAGGGTTCACCTAAGTTATATCGTTATGTTATGGAGATTGCTAAAAAATGGATGTCACCACCTTATAATGTTGATGGATGGCGTCTTGATGTAGCAGCAGACTTAGGGTATACCAAAGAATTCAATCATCAATTTTGGCGTGATTTTCGGACGAGTGTTAAAAAAGCAAATCCGAACGCACTAATATTGGCAGAACATTATGGAGATCCAACAGATTGGCTGATTGATGGTGATCAGTGGGATACAGTGATGAATTATGATGCATTTATGGAACCAGTTGGATGGTTTTTAACCGGAATGGAAAAACATTCAGAAGAATTCAGACAGGACTTAATAGGTAATCACCGTTCATTTTTCGATGCTATGAAACATAATATGGCAAGATTTCATACTCAAGCGCTTCAAGTTGCAATGAATGAGTTATCGAATCATGACCATGCAAGATTTTTGACCCGTACAAATCGACATGTAGGAAGAACACATACCGTTGGTGCGCTTCAAGCAAACGAAGGAGTTAATAAAGGCGTTATGAAAGAAGCCGTTATTATACAAATGACATGGGTTGGCGCTCCGACTATTTATTATGGAGATGAGGCAGGCGTATGTGGATGGACAGATCCAGATAATCGAAGAACATATCCTTGGGGGAATGAAGACTTGGAACTTATCGCAGCACACAAGTCTCTCGTTAGTCTTAGAAAAGCAATTCCTGCACTACGTACAGGATCAATAAAGTTTTTATATGGTGAATATAACATTATTGCATATGGTCGTTGGGATGAAGCAGATAAAATAGTTGTCATTATCAACAACAATGATGTTGAGAAAACCGTACAAATTCCAGTATGGGAAATTGGCATAACAAATGCAGAGGTGTGTCAGCAAATATTTGAATCAACAGTAGATGATCATACAACTAAAGCTGTTAGGTACGATGTTAATAGAGGCAAGGTAACAGTGACTTTAGAACCTTATAGTGGTAAGATACTTAAGTACAAGGACTATCACGATGAATAGCAATAGTAGAGTATTATAAAAAATATGCAAAAGGTGTATTAACTTCGGTGTATTTAATGTATAATGCACATGATTGATGATATGCCATTTGTTGTTCCAATGTTGTTGTATTATTAGTTGGCAGTATGGAGAGATGGCCGAGTGGCTTATGGTGGTGCTCTCGAAAAGCATTGTCCCCAAAAGGGACCGGGGGTTCGAATCCCTTTCTCTTCGTTGGTAGAAGAATAATGATTAGTACGGGAAGATCACATTTGTTTGTGATCTTTTTTGTTGTGGATTTATAAGGAGGTTGTCGTGTTGACGACATGATTTTTTGAGTAAACTAGAGGATTCAGGATGCGATACGGTGAACCGTACCATATCCTGAATTATCCATATATAGTTCCAATATCCATGAATCTAATGTATAATTCATTAATGTCAATAAATATACCACTTCAGACGATTATACAGAATTCAAAACCTGAAAATATGACAGCAGAAGAGGCTAGAGGAAGGAGAAATGATGATTAGAATTATTGGTGAGAGTGCTAAGCTTGACGTTAAGACGGTGGGGGGGAAATCTGCACACTTAAATTATTTAAAGAGCAAAGGTTTACCCGTACCAGGTGGAATAATAATTGAAAACGAGTATTTTACAGGCGTTGTAAAAGAAGATTTTTTGAGTTTATTGGATCCAAATAAATCATATGCAGTTCGTTCTAGTGCGTTAGATGAAGACGGGGCAAATTATTCATTTGCAGGTCTTCAAGATACCTACTTAAATGTTATGCTGGATGACATTTTAGATAAAGTTAAGGCATGTTATCAATCTCAGTTTAATGAAAGGGCTACAGAATATAGAAAGCTCTTTGGAATTGGCGAATCAAGAGGTATGACGGTTATTGTTCAGGAGATGGTAGATGCAGATTTCGCAGGTGTGATATTCACGCAAAATCCATTGAATAATAGAATTGATCAAATTGTAGTTGAAGTAGTTGAAGGTTTGGGAGAGAAGCTGGTATCAGGTCATCATACACCTTCAACATATACGATTAACAAGAATAATCCATCTGATTTTGAGCTTAAAGACCATGACGCGAAATTGGACTTAAAAACAATTAAGGAATTGGCTAATTATGCAGATATAATTGAGAACATATATGAGTCACCCCAAGATATAGAATTTGCGATTAAAGATGGAAAGGTCTATATTCTGCAGACAAGACCCATTACAACAATCACTCATGTGCCAAAACAGCAAAATGAAGGATTGAGATTCTATATGTCATTTGCTCATATTCAGAATATGACATATCCGATAACACCTGTTGGAGCGGAAATGATCAAAAAAATATTTAGTGCTGATAAAGGTGAATTTCTTAAGGGCAGAATATTATTCAACGGCGAATTTTTGTTTTTTGATATTTCAGAGTTTTTGTTGACTCCAGATTTTATTTATAAAAAACTCATAAAAGCACTAGAAAATGTTAATTTCAACTTACCAGAGCTTGCTGATGCGTATAGAAAGATAAATAGAAATAGAAAGATGCTTCCGTTTGAATTATTAAAAGTTCAGATAATAATGAGTTGGAGAATCATTTCTGTATTAAGAAGCAAGGAAGTTTCAAATGACTCTCCTTTGAAATTTATGGAGGAGCATGTGTTGAGATTTGTCAACTATAGTGATGAAGAGCTTATAAAAAACCATAACAAAGTCGTTCTGCCTTTATTTGAAAAAATATTGCCATATATGTTTAGTGGAATACTTAGTTTCTTCATGCTAAAGAAATTGTTTAAAAAGTGGCATCTAGATATGAGTGATTTCAATAAACTGGTTTCAGGCTTAGACGGAAATATTACTGGTGAAATGGGATTATTATACGATGATATGTTACTTCATTATGGTACAGATAAAGGTGATAAGATATTTTATGAGTATATAGAAAAATTTGGCATGCGAGTAGATGGTGAAGTTGATCTTGGAAGAAATAGACCAACAGATAATTTGGAGGAATTTAAGCTTACTGTAAAGAAAATGGCGTCAGAACATAATGGTGAATCGTTAAGAGAAAAGCATCATAACCAATTAATCGAAGCTGATAAAGTCGTATATGAATTAGAAGAAAAGTTAAGCAAAAAACAATTTAAGAAGTTGAATCATTGGTTAAAGCGATTGAGAAGCTATTATATTTTAAGAGAACATCCGAAATATATGGTTGTTAGAATTTTTGACCGATTTAGAAAGATGATTGATACGCCATTTGAAACTTTCGAAGAAAAAATAAATGGTGGTTGTGATTTGAAAATAATCGAAGAGAGAAAAGTTAGATATGATAAAGCAAAGTATAAGTCAATACCTATTGCCATGCTTTCCAATGGGTTAATATTAAAACCTGCACAAGTACATAGTGACGGATATATTCAAGGGTTTGGTGTGTCATCTGGTAAAGTGACCGCAACTGTTAGGGTAATAGAGAGGATTAATGATGATATATTACAAGCTGGCGAAATATTAGTTACAAAATTTACAGATCCAGGATGGACACCGATGTTTGCTAAAGCGAGTGGAATCATAACAGAAGTGGGCGGTATGATGACACATGGTGCAATTGTAGCAAGAGAGTATGGTATACCTGCGGTTGTTGGTATTGAAGATGTTGTAAAGATTTTTAAGACAGGTGATGTAATTACTATGGATGGAGACAATGGCACTATTGTTATAAAAAAGAATAGCTAGACTGAACTGACCTCGGTCTACTTGACAGAAGTCATGGGGTATGATACATCAGTATCCATGGACCATATGTGGGGACCAAGACTTTACTTGTTTGTGACAGAGGAAGATGAGAAAAACTTTGGCAGAGATATTGAAGGCATGCTTTCAGAGAACTTGCCCTACAACTATAAGGGATTCTCTACGAATTACTCTGATACAGATACGGAGGGGATCTCTAGTATGCAACCCATATCAGAAGGCGCAATTAGACATTTGATTTTTGTGACAAGCCTTGAAGGATTTGTTGGTAGAACTCTGGGACCACAATGGCAAGGGGACTTATCAACAAAAGGTTGGCTTGGTGCGCTAGATCAATCCTTAATTGAGTTGGTTGCCGGAGAGATTTATTATGATGGGCTAGGTACGTTGAACACTATGAGAAGCCATTTAAAGTTCTTCCCTATGGATGTTGCAAGGGTGAGATTGGCAGCCCTATGGCAAGGCATCGCTCAAGAGATGGCCTTTGTAGGCCGCAATAGGGATACAGGAGATTTACTCAGCGTAAAGATGATTTCTTCTAGACTGGTGAACATTTTGATGAAGATGTGCTTCTATCTTGAGAAACAATACATTCCTTATAGCAAATGGTTTGGTCACGGGTTTAAACAGCTGAACTGTTATGAAGTTATGGCACCAATTTTTGAAAGTGTTCTAACAGCCAATGATGCCACTCAGGTAGAATGCCACTTGGCGAAAGCCTATGAGCAAGTGTTGGCACTACAGAATTTAACAGATTTCACAAGAGCGCCTGTGGACGCTCAGGTGACAGATTATTATGGTCGTCCATATAAAGTGATGTTTCCTGAAAGAATCTGTCGGGCTCTTCTTGAACCGGTGAAAGCGCCATCGCTGAAATCGGTTAAATTAGATGATGTAGCTTTGCTGGTGACCGCCAACGGTATAGATATTAGTAATTATAGTCAATGGATCAGCGGAAAATAATGGATAATAATTTTAATGTGCCTGGTTTTCCAGATGTCCAAAAAGTGGGAACGGATAAAAAGGTGAACAATAGAAATGCAAAGGGTCAACTTAAAGCAACAGATGTATTACTAATTGTCCTGTTAATAATATAGTATCTGAGAATGAAAAAATCAAGATTAAGGCTTTATTATTGCATCAGAGGTCAGAGTGAACCATCTTATAAGTAGTGCAGATTGAATCATCTGCTCTTAAATAGAAAGAAGAGGCAATTATACGAAGTCTAAAATGTCACTGACATAGGGTCCATTTTATTCTTAGTATAGTAGCCTCTTTTTAGATTGATATTATTTTGTTTTTATAATTCTCGATTCATATATACATGACGATAGGCGTTAGGACTGAGATTCGTATGCTTTTTGAATACTTTTGTAAAATGCGCTGGGTTACAATATTCTAGTATTGTCGATATATCTGTAATGGTTAACTTGCTAAACTCTAAGAAGTTTTTCGCAATTTCGATTTTTTGGGCTTGAATGAATTCTGATAAAGGAACGCCAACTTCTTGATGAAAACGTTTGCTCAAATAGTCAGGACTCATGTTATATAATTCGGCCAAACTAGACACACTTAATTTCTTGGAAGCGTTTGCATAAACATATTTAACAACCTTTGAGATTGGATATTGATATTCTGAAATACGATCTCGTTCAATAAGCTCAATAAAATCGACAACCATTTGAAACTCAAATTGGGTCAGCTCATTTTCGGTGTTTAAGTGTTCTATATGTTTAATGAATATATCGCTAGTAGCAAAAGCGTCTTCATAGTCAACACCTGAATCAATGGCAGCTCTTGTGAAAAGAGTGCATGAAGCTATGAGAGAGTTCTTGCATGATCTAATGCGGTCGTTTGATAAGGTCGGACGTTCAAGTGAGTTTATCTGATGAAGTGTTGCAAGTGCTTCGTCAAGTAGACATAACTTAATTTCTCTAAGTAATTTTCGCTCAAAGGAGTAGGAAGGATGACTGTATTGTATGTTAAAATTTTTCAACTTCTCTTTAATCAGTGAGTTATTCACAATAAATACCTCCTTATAGGTACAAAAACTATCAAAATTAACTAATATCGGATATATATAAATTATAACAGAAAAACATAAGAAATCAAAACGTTTTCCAACTATAATTAGTTTGTGTCATTCAATTACGGGAAAAGGGATTTGGATTTAGATTTTTTAAATGAATATTTATTGAATCTATAAGAGTAATTGAACAACTATGAATTTATATTAGGGAGGAACAAAAATGAAAAAATCATTATCATTATTACTAGTTTTAATGTTGGTTGTTACATTATTTGCAGCATGTGGCAAGAAGGATGATGCAGTTGAAGAGACAACAGGCGAAACAACTGATGCAACAACTGAAGACACAGAAGATGCAACAGTAGAAGAGACAACAGGCGACGAAGGGGCACAAGAAGTTGTTATCTACCAAAACAAAGTAGAAATTGGTGAGCAACTTGCAGCATTCGCAGCATTATACGAAGAAGAAACTGGCGTAAAAGTTACAGTTAAAACTTCAGGTGGAGATTCACCTTATGCTGAAAACCTGAAAGCTGAATTCCAATCAGACCGTCAACCGGACATCTTCGTTATCGAAGGTATGGGCGGATACAACACTTGGAAATCCAAGTTAACTCCATATGAAGGCGACGAATGGATCGACCTTACTTCATTAGAGTTTGTAGTAGACGGAACAGTTTACGGATTCCC
>Ga0314774_1000724_pt1 | contig 24139 bp, 25 predicted proteins | sample MetaGCBIA2018_FD_204515 | JGI IMG/M metagenome (GOLD analysis project Ga0314774, IMG submission 204515) | Cryopeg brine microbial communities from Beaufort Sea near Barrow, Alaska, United States - CBIA 2018 | ecosystem: Environmental > Aquatic > Marine > Coastal | place: USA: Alaska | collected...
ATACAAACTTGATTTAATTAAGTAAGGCTTTTGCATGAGCCATCGCCGATTTACTCAAAGTATTGCCTCCCAACATCATCGCAAGTTCCTCAATGCGCTCTTCGGGCTGAAGTTCTTTGATCTTGGTAACGGTAATTTCGGAAGCATCCTCTTTAAAAATTTTGAAGTGTTTATTCCCTTTTCCGGCAATTTGAGGCAAGTGTGTAATGGCTATAACCTGCATAGTTTGCCCCATATTGTATAGTATATCTCCCATTTTTTGAGCAATATCGCCCGAAACTCCTGTGTCTATTTCATCAAAAATAATGGTAGGCAATTTGCTTTTGGAAGTGAGAATACTTTTAACTGCCAGCATAATCCGGGATAGTTCTCCTCCTGAGGCTGCTTTTTTCAATTCGGTAAAATCGCCACCTTTATTGGCAGATAAATACCAAAAAAGCTGATCCTGACCATTCAAATAAAACTCTTCACGGAATTTAAGATCCATTTTAAGTCTTGCATTAGGCATTCCCAAATCGGATATTATTTTTTCAACATCTGAAATAAGTCCGGGAATGGTTTGCTCTCTATTCTCATGTATTTTTTTGGTAATAAGTCCCAAATTTACTTTTTTCTCAAAAATCTCTTTATTTAGCTCTTCCAGATCGGCCTCGGCATTTTCTGTCAGTGCCACCTTTTGGGCAAGTTGAGTTTTTATGCTCAATAACTCTTCTATACTATTTGCAGAATGTTTCTTTTTCAAATTATAGATCACCTGAAGTTTTGCATTTACCTCATCCAACTCTTCAGGATTTGCCTCCACCCTCTCTAAAGAAGTTTCCAATTCCTGAGCAATATCGTCCAATTCTATTATTAGGCTTTCTACCCGCTCCTGTAAACTCGCGTATGTTCCTGAAAAACCGGCGATTTTAGACAAATTGGTACGCACCACTTTTAATCCTGCACTTGTTCCTAATTCTTCCTGCTGAATTTGATTAAAGGCAAGTCCCAGATGTTCTGTAAGGGTTTCAACATTGTTCAATTCTTCGTAGCGTTCCTCAAGATCCTCCTGCATGCCATCCTTTAAACGGGCTTCTTCAAGTTCCTTTAGCAAAAAAAGAATGTAATCGTGTTCTTTTATCGCCAATGCCTGAGATTCCTTTAACACCGTCAATTTGTGTTGCAGTTTTTTATAATCTTTAAGTCCTTCCTGAAACTCCTGTAACGAATCGTGATTTTTAGAGAGCGTATCCAATATCTCAAACTGATATTGGTTTTCCCCTAAACTCAGCGTTTGGTGTTGTCCATGAATATCGATTAAAAAATCACCCAATTTAACAAGCGTGGGAAGGGTTACGGGGGTGTCGTTTATAAATGCCCTGGATTTACCCGAAGCTAGAATTTCCCTACGAATGATGGTTTGGTCTTCATAGTCCAGATCTTCGGCAGTAAAAAAATTGGTGAGTTGGTAATTGGCAATATCAAAAACTCCTTCAATGACACATTTGTTTTTTGAATTACGGATCGCGCTATAGTCTGCCCGTTTTCCCAGGAGAAGTCCTAACGCACCAAGCATAATGGATTTCCCGGCACCTGTTTCGCCTGTAATTATGGTAAATCCCTGTTGAAGATCAATTTTGATATCTTCAATCAAGGCGTAATTTTTAATAGATAAGGCAGTTAGCAAATTATAATAGATTTGAAGCTAAAGATACAAGAGAATTTCATTCCAATCAAAACCGAATGCATTAGAATTGGATCTTCCTCCAATTTTCTGCATACATAGGCGCAACTCTGTTTAAAGTATCCACAAGATCAGTAATAGGAACTGATGGGCCGGCACTAAAAATTTGTTCGATTTCCTGAGCTTTGGAGTCAAAAAATACCCGTAATAACAATGAATTTGGTCTGCTGTCATTCATACTGCGTAAATTTTGAATTGAGTTTGCGATGGCTTTTTTTCCTGCAGCAGGATCTTTATGCATTACATCCAGACCCAGTCGGTGGTATTGGTACAATGTGGTTCTGTAATCCAAAAAGGCGTTAGACAACAGGTCGGCATTAAGCCTGTATCGGGAGCGGTTTCCATCGGTACCTCGCCAGCCGGTGGTATTGCTTTGCTGGGCTGTAGTCACAATTCGGTTAGCTTCTTCAAAATATGGCGTTCCGCCTTCCTGTTCAAAAGTATCCGCATCCAATCCTAAGATGGTATAAACGTAGAATGATATTACTGAAACCAAATTGGAAGAATAGGCATTCTGACTGTATGTTAAAGGCTCAAATTCCCGGTAATTGAAGCTGAATTGTTCGTCGTTAAAATTGAAGATCGGAGTTATCATTGTAGATCCAAAAACAGGACGTGAGGATTGCACCTGAATAGTTCCTGAAAACGAATCGTTGTCAAATTTTGAAATATTGATAAAAATACTGTAATTGATGCGTTCGTGATTGGCATACTTCCGGTCTGTCCAACTAGTTTGATTGATGAATTCAGAAAGCGATCGTTGCAAGGTTTTAAAAACAGATAAATTGCTTTGCCCAGTTTGCTCGGCATTAATAATGACCTCCCCTTTCAAATCCTGGGCTGAAGCTATGGCTACCGAAAAAAACAGTGCAAATACTAGTGCGATCTTATTCATTTAACAATAGGATTACTTCATTTAGAATATCCCGTGCAACTTCAGATTTAGATTTTAAACCGAATGTTTTCACTTCGTTTTTTGTGATAATTTTGATTTTATTAGTGTCGGATTTGAAACCTGCACCTTCATCATTCAGGGAATTCAGAACGATAAAATCAAGGTTTTTACTTTCAAGTTTTCCTTTCGCGTTTTCCAGTTCATCATTGGTTTCCAATGCGAAACCAATAAGCTTTTGTTTCTTTTTCAATTTTCCCATGGAAGCCAAAATATCCTGGGTTGGCGTTAATTCAATTTTCAAAACAGCTTCCTGCTTTTTGATTTTTTGTTGAGCCACAGATTTCGGCTTATAATCAGATACCGCTGCTGCCGCAATTGCCACATCCATTGTGGGGTAAAATTCGTGTGCCGCATTATACATTTCCTGGGTACTGGTGACCCTGATAAGCCTTATGCCCGAATTTTCTATATTCAAATGGCTCGGACCTGAAATAAGGATTACCTCAGCACCTAATTTAGCTGCTTCTTTTGCCAATTCAAATCCCATTTTTCCACTGGAATGATTTCCTATAAAACGCACAGGATCTATAGCTTCGTATGTGGGTCCTGCCGTAATCATGACTTTTTTATTGGAAAGAGGCATTTTTTCGCGCAGCTTGTTTTCTATAAAGCTAAGAATATTTTCCGGTTCCGCCATTCTTCCTTCACCGAAAAGGCCACTGGCCAGTTCTCCGGATTCTGCTGGGATCATACAATTTCCATAAGACTGGAGGATTTGCAAACTCTTTTTGGTAGCAGGGTGCTGGAACATGTCCAAATCCATTGCCGGGGCAAAATACACCGGGCATTTTGCTGAAAGGTAGGTAGCCAAAAGAATATTGTCACAGGTTCCCGCCGCCATCTTAGATAAAGTATTGGCAGTAGCCGGGGCAATAAGCATTAAATCGGCCCAAAGGCCGAGATCTACGTGACTGTTCCAGGTGTCATTTTCATCTTTCTCATCAGTGAAAGATGAAATCACCTTGTTTTTTGAAAGTGTGGAAAGGGTAAGCGGAGTGACAAAACCTTTTGAAGCCGGTGTCATGATAACTTTCACCTGGGCACCGGCTTTAATAAATAATCTAACTAAAGAAGCTGTTTTATAGGCAGCAATACCGGCAGAAATGCCTAATAGTATTTTTTTGTCCTCCAGAACACTCATTATTTTAGTTTTCTTCTGAAGTCTCCTTGGTATCGCGATAATAAATTTTATCTTCTAACCATTCCTGAACTGCCAAAGAGTGTGGTTTAGGTAATTTTTCGTAGTATTTTGAAACTTCAATTTGCTCTTTGTTTTCAAAAACCTCATCCAAACTATCGTTATAAGTGGCAAATTCATCCAGTTTTTCCAAAAGCTCTCTTTTGATTTCGCCATTGATCTGGTTTGCCCGCTTCGAGATTATTGATATCGCCTCATAAATATTGCCTGTTGGGGCATCCACAAAATTCTTGTCGATTGTGGTCGTGTTTATCGGTGCATTGCTCTTTTTCAAATCCATAATAGGTAGTAATTAAAAATTTTGTAGTCTAGATTCTAAATCCTCGTTAGAAGTTTGTATCACATCGTAATAAGCGCTTCCTTCCGCATAATATTTTTGATAACTGTCATAATAACCTTTAGCCGTATTCAATCGCTCTGCCATTAACTGCCGGTAACTGTTGATCGCCAATTGATAGGCGGAGTCAAACCTGTAATAAAAAGCAGCTTCCCTAAAGGGAGAACCGGGATACTCACTAACAAAATTGGTAAAGGCCACCATAGCCGATTTATAATTTTCAGTATGGTGATATTGTTTTGCAATTTCGTATGCTTTCTTTTCCAGTTTTACCCTTAATTCGGTAGCAAGTTTATTGGCCTCTTCCAAATATTCTCCATTTGGATAGGTGTCTATATATTTTTGTAATTCTGCCATCGCCTTATCTGTTTCTGTCTGATCCAAATCGGATCTGGGAGACAAAAAATAATAACTTTTAGCACTTTTAAAAGCAGCTTCTTCTATCTTTTCACTATTGGGATAGGCTGATGTAAATCGTTCAAATTGATATCCTGCCAAATAATTATCTTTTAACTGATAATAAGTATCGGCAAAAAGATAAGTCACTTTCTCACCCTGGGGTTTCCCACGGTACTGAGGAACAATTTGTTCAAATAATCGCAGTGCTTTTCTATATTTGGATTTATCGTTTTCTGCCTTAGCTTCATTATAAAGCTTTTCAGCCATTGTATATTTCGCTCCGGCATCTTCGTTTTTCAACACCTTCTGGTACTCACCGCAAGAAACCAACATAAGAAACACGCCCAATAATAATAACCCTTTTTTCATACTTTGTAAAAACATCTGGCAAAAGTACTGTTTTCTATTCTATTATAAAAACTTTCATTTGGTGCAAAATCAACTTCAAATTATCTCAATTTAAAATTGGCCCATAAAGGCTTCAATTTCCCCTTTCAATTTGTCTGAGGATTTCACCAGCGGCAAGCGCACAACATTTTCGCAGGCTTTTTTGGAATGGAGCATGGCCTTGATCCCCGCTGGATTTCCTTCAGCAAAAATCAAATCGATGGAGGGCATTATTTTATAATGAAGTTTATAGGCCTCCTTAACTTTTCCTTCCAGTCCCAGTTGAACCATTTTGGAAAACTCTGATGGCACTCCCTGTCCAATTACCGAAATTACCCCGTGACCTCCCGCCAATAATATCGGCAGGGTAACCATATCATCTCCTGAGATCACTAAAAAGTCTTCAGGTAGAATAGAAATTAGTTTCATGGCCTGAACGATATCTCCCGCGGCCTCTTTTATCCCAATTATATTCTTAAAATCCTGAGCCAATCTTAATACTGTTGCAGGCAGGACATTAGATGCTGTTCTTCCCGGAACATTGTAAATAATTACAGGTTTTTTGGAAGCCTCTGAAATGATTTTATAATGTTGGTAAATTCCTTCTTGTGTAGGTTTGCTGTAATATGGAGAAACCGATAAAATAGCTTCAAAAGCGGATAGATCTGTAAATTTCAACTCCTCTGCCAATGCGGTTGTATTGTTGCCCCCTATACCCAAAACCAATGGGATCATTCCGTTATTTGCTTTAACCACGGTATTGATAACCAAATCTTTTTCAAATTTTGAAAGTGTAGCACTCTCTCCGGTAGTCCCCAAAACCACCAGATAATTTATCCCGTTCCCGATTTGATCCTTCACCAAATTTGAAAGCGCTTCCACATCTACTGAAAGATCACTTTTAAAAGGGGTTATTAAAGCAACACCGGTTCCAATTAATTTATTCATCTTGTGATTTTTTTAAGCTGTTTTAAATATTTCGTCAATTCTTCTGTAAATAATTCCGCATCATTATCTGCCTGAATTATCATATCAAATAAGGCTGCATTTTTCTGATACCTTCCAACCTTGATCCCCGCACGACAATGTGCCGTTAAAAGATGTGCAGCTGTATTATTTTCCTCGGCAAAAGTAATAAGTAAATCAAGACTTTCAGAGGTTATTTTATTCATTCCTTCATTATTTATTCCCGCAACAAAATTTATGTTTTTGAAACTATATATATCTCCTTCAAAATCGGATGGTTTTTTGCCATTTGGGATATAGGTCACCACTTTAAAATTGGCTTCGGAAATATTGAATTGTTTCTTCAGTTTTTCCAGTTGGGTTAAAGCCCTATGGTTTTCTAAATCGACAATGATCCCAATAGATTTAACCGGAATTGAATATGCTTTGAGTTGCCGGTTTTTAACAAGCTGGGCTATCTTTAATTTGGCCACGGCTAGTTTGATGCCTTTTATGATCATAATGCGTTCTAAAATTCAATAAATTTGATAACTGTGTTGATAACGTAATGTTTTAATGTAAAAGTGTTTCTTGAATCACATTTATCAGCTTAGGTCAATTTTCCTTTATTAAAAAAATAAACCTAAATAGCACGAGCAATGTAAGGCTTTATGTAACAAGCATCAATTTGGGTGGACGTGTAGATACGGACTACACGTCCACCCTCATATACAAATTTTTATCCACAGGGATTTGCCTTAACAATAGGGATAAAATACAAGAAGAAATATTAACGGGACAACAAAAAATCCCGTTAGGGGTGATATATTTAAAAATATCACCCCTAATTCAGCATTCCTAAAAATTCGTCCTCACTTATAATTTTGGTGCCCAATTGTTCGGCTTTAGCCAGTTTACTGGGGCCCATATTTTCACCGGCAACCAGGTAATTTGTTTTTGAAGAAATGGAACTGGAAACTTTCCCGCCATTGTCCTCGATCATCTTCTTTAAATCGTTTCTGGAAACTTTAGAAAATACTCCTGAGATCACAAATGAATTGCCTTTTAAAATATCTGTATGATCTGCAAAATCCTCTTTTGGAATTTCCAGTTGAAGCCCATAATCCTTCAACCTCTGAATGGTTTTTTGATTTTCTTCTGAAGCAAAAAACTCTGTTACACTTTGCGCGATCCGCTCCCCAATTTCATCAACATTTATCAAAGCTTCTTCTGAAGCTGCCGCCAGGGCATCAATACTTTTATAATGTCTGGCAAGTTTTTTGGCCACGGTTTCTCCAACATATCGAATCCCTAAACCAAACAACACACGTTCAAAAGGAATTTCCTTCGATTTTTCAACTCCGCTGATCACGTTTTCCGCCGATTTACTCGCCATTCGTTCCAAAGGAAGAAGCTGCTCTTTTTTCAATTCATACAGATCGGCATAATTTACGATCAACCCGGCCTTTACAAGCAGGGTTACCGTTTCCCCTCCCAATCCTTCAATATCCAGTGCTTTTCTGGACACAAAATGCTGGATCCTTCCAACAACCTGCGGCAGACAACCATAATAATTAGGACAATAATGATGCGCTTCTCCTTCTTTCCTGACCAGTTCTGTCCCACATTTGGGACAATGGGTAATATATTCTGTTTTTTTAGTTTCCGGGTCGCGCTTTGTAAAATCCACCCCGATGATCTTCGGAATTATCTCCCCGCCTTTTTCAACAAATACAGTATCTCCTTCCCGAATATCCAGTTTTTCTATTTGGTCGGCATTGTGAAGAGATGCCCTTTTGACAATTGTTCCGGCGAGTTGCACAGGCTCCAGATTTGCCACAGGAGTAATTGCGCCGGTACGACCCACCTGATACGTTATTTTAAGCAATTTAGTAGGTTCCCGCTCGGCCTTGAATTTATAAGCCATTGCCCATCGCGGGGATTTGGCAGTATATCCCAACTCATCCTGTTGATGTAAATTATTCACCTTTATTACAACTCCATCAATTTCATATAATAAATCGTGCCTATGCTGTTCCCAATAGTTCACATAGTTTAAAACCTCATCAATATTGTTCACCAACTTGGTTTCCTTTGGCACTCTAAAACCCCAATTTCTAGCCTCTTCCAGGTTTTCAAATTGTGTTTTAGTCTTCAAAGACTCACTCTTGACATTATAAATCAGGCAATCCAAAGGTCGTTTTGCGACTTCTGCGCTATCCTGTAATTTTAAACTTCCGGCGGCGGTATTTCTTGGATTTGAATAAGGCTCTTCCCCTGCTTCCACCCGTTCTGCATTCATTTTAACAAAACCTTCATAAGGAAGCACGATCTCCCCGCTAACAACAAATTTTTCAGGAAAATCGCCTTTTAAGTGCAAAGGTATTGTTGGGATCGTCTTCACATTGTTCGTGATAGCATCCCCTTTCACACCATCTCCACGAGTGACTGCTTTTTGAAATTGACCATTTTCATAACTCAAACTTATTGAGGCCCCATCATATTTTAACTCGCAAACATATTCCACTTTCCCATCCACCAACTTTTTGATGCGCTTCTCCCAATCTTCCAATTCTTCTTTTGAATAGGAATTGGCAAGTGAAAACATCGGATAATCGTGAACCACGGTTTCAAAATTTTTGGTCACGGTACCTCCAACCCTTTGTGTGGGGGAATTTGGATCAAAAAATTCCGGGTGCTTATCCTCCAGTTCCTGCAACTCCTTCAACATCATATCAAACTCATAATCGCTGATCACGGGCTTGTCCAACGCGTAATAATTATAGTTATGCTGATGAAGCTCCTCTCTAAGCTGTTTTATTTTTTCTTCAATATTCATTCAAACTGTGGTTTATATATAAACCCCACAAGGTTTAGGAAACCAGGCAGAATTATTTATTTTTTGGCCAATTTAAGGCAATCATTTATAAAATCAAGGTCATAATTTGATCCTTTATGGCTGAATCCTATTCTGAAATCTGATGAAAAAGCTTTATCTCCGGTAGGAAACCAATCTTTTAACTTCTTGTTGATGGTGATCAGCAACCCCTGATGATCACCGATGGCACAGAATTTTTTGAAATTCCCGTCGAAAATCTCAAGTCCACAATTTTGTTGGAGAAAATTAAATTTTTCCTCGATATTATTCGTTACCAAACCGATCTCTGCAATTCCCAAAAGACTTTTTTCAGAAAAAACCTCCGAAAAAGGTTTGTTGAGATCCCCTCGAGAGATAAATTCCATGATGTTTTTGTCTTCATCATAAAAATAAACCGATTTTGCATCCCAGGCACTAAAATCCACGATTTCATCCAGGTTGTTTTTTAGAATAGATACGCGTGATTTTAACCATGTTAAGGCAATCCCCTCCTGCTTGTCGGGAATATGAATGGCAATATGGTAAGGAGTAAAATTATTATCCAGCCGGAATTTTAAAATTGAAGATCCCATCGCAATTTCAAAAGATCTTTCCTTTTGATCCCGAATTTCAAGTCCGAGCAGATCCCTGTAAAAATGCAATTGCTTTCCTATATCGGCGGTAGCTATCTCGAGTTTTTCAATTTTCATATTCAAACTTTTAAGTCTGATCCTTATTCATCCATTTAGGCACAGGAAGAGGTTTGAATTCGAGCATTTTCTGGATAAGATCTTCTATTTTGTCTGACACCAACAACAAATTCATATTTGATTCTTTCAGCAATCCTTTTTGAAGCATTTTTTGCAATAACTCCAACAAATCGTCATAATAATGGTTGCTGTTTAATATGCCGATTGGTTTGCGATGCAACCCGAGTTGTCCCCAGGTCAAAATTTCAAACAGTTCTTCCATTGTACCAAAACCTCCGGGTAGAGCTATAAATCCATCGCTTAAATCGTGCATTTTTAGCTTGCGTTCATGCATATTCTGGGTAGTGATCAAACTGGTTAAACCTGTGTGAACAACTTCCTTGGATTTAAGGAACTCGGGGATCACGCCGGTGACTTTTCCGTTATTGTCCAATGCCCCTTTGGCAACCTGACCCATCAGGCCAAGTTTGCTTCCACCAAAGATCAGTTCGATCTTGTTATTGGCCAAAAACTCACCAACCAAATAAGCTTCTTCTAAAATTTTGGGGTCAATCCCGTCGTTACTGGCACAAAAAACGGCTATGCTTTGTATGTTGTGATCTCGTAATTTCTGTTCCATCAAAATTTATCTTTTTAAAATTCAATTATTGGACATCCTTCTTCCTCTAAGCATCCTGTAATTCCCGAAAATATCCTTTTTTAATTCAGTTTTAAAACCGAAATTTTTTAAAATTTCTTCAGTCTCTTTTGCCAAATATTGATTGATCTCAAAATATAAATCTCCGTTTTTTTGGGGACCTGCCTGAGCTAATTTCGCGATTATTCCGTAAAAGATCAAAGGATCAATATCTTTTACATAAAGGGCCAGATCTGGCTCATTTTCAAGTACATTTAGATGCATTTCAACTTTCTCCATTTCCCTTACATAAGGCGGATTTGATACGATAATATCAAATTTTCCGGTTAAGGCTTCCAAATTTAAAATGTCAGCCTGAATAAAATTGACGTTTACCTTATTTAAAGTGGCATTTTCTCTGGCTGTTTTTAATGCTTTTTCTGAAATATCCAAAGCGAAAACTTCTGCATTTGGAAGATTTTTAGCCAGACTTATTGCTATACACCCGCTACCGGTTCCAATATCGAGGATTTTTAAATTTGAGGGGGTCTTTGATTCCCCGACATCGTCCAGAATCCATTGCACCAGTTCCTCCGTTTCGGGCCGAGGGATAAGCACATTTTTATTAACCTTAAATTTTAATCCGAAAAATTCGGTTTCCCCGATGATGTATTGAATTGGTTCATGTAGTGACAACCTGTGGATTGCAGATTCAAATTTTTCTTTTTCCTCTAAAGTAAGTTCTTTCCCTGGTTTTAACGCAAAATCCAATCGATTCATTCCCAGATAAGATTCGATTAACAAATTGAAAAAAGAACTCACTTCCTGAGCAGGATATTCGTCCTTCAGAAGATTTAAAAATTTTATTTTTAATTGGGATAACAACAAAATTGGTAGTTAGGTTTTGTTCTGCAAAAATATCCAATAACCACTAAAAGGCATAAAGATTATCCGCAAAAGTTTTATTTAAATGGCTTTGGATCCTGGTCTTGTCTCTTGTCTCTTGTCTCTTGTCTCTCGTCTAAACGATAATTTTTTTTAGCCACGAATCCACGAATATTTTTCCTTTTCTATAATATCCTCCATTTTCTTTCCTCTTTTCTCTATTTTCTTTCCTCTTGATTCCTGATTCTTGGCTCTTTCCTCTATTTTTTTATCTCAATACTCATATCTAACATCTCAATACTATAAATCTTTCAACATCCACATACTACAATTGTAATGCCCGGTATCCCCCATAGGTTTTTCCAAAGATTGAAATCCGGAACGTGCGTAAAGTTTGCGCGCGTTTTCCATATATGGAAGGGTTTCCAGATAGCAGAGTTTAAAATTTTCAGATTTCGCGTAATTTAAACAGTTTTGCATCATTTCCGCACCTATTCCCCTACCCCGGGCTTCGGGTAAAAAGTACATTTTTTGAAGCTCGCAAATGTCGTCATCGGCTCCTGTTAAAGGAGCTATTCCCGCGCTGCCAATGAGTTTTCCATTTTCTATTACTACAAAGTATTTCATGCGGGAATGATCATAAGTACCGTGCATATCCTCCAAAGATTTGTCTTCATAAGCGGTACCTATTTTGGGCACTCCCATTTCAACTAATACATTTCTTATAACCGCTGCAACTCCCTGGTTGTCTTCTGGTTGAATTTCCCGAATCTTAAAACTGTTCATTCTTGTTAATAAATCTTATTTTTGCGATGTGAAGGTACACGAAAAATATATAAAACGCTGCATTCAACTTGCCCAAAACGGGCTGGGAACCACCTATCCAAATCCTATGGTTGGTAGTGTGCTGGTTTATAAAGACAAAATTATTGGTGAAGGCTGGCACCGCAAAGCAGGAGAACCTCACGCCGAGATAATTGCGATTAATTCGGTTAAAAATAAATCCCTTCTGAATAAAGCGACTATATATGTAAGCCTTGAACCCTGTAGTCATTATGGAAAAACTCCGCCTTGCAGCGATTTTATAGTTGCCAGCGGCATTAAAAAAGTGGTGATAGGAACAATGGATCCGTTCGCCAAGGTTGCTGGAAGGGGAATTAAAAAACTATTTGATTCCGGATGCCAAGTGAGTCTGGGGTTTTTGGAAGCTGAATGCAAGGAACTCAACAAACGGTTTTTCACCTTTCACGAGCATAAAAAACCTTATATTATCTTAAAATGGGCGCAAACTGAAGATGGATATATTGCTCCCCTTCCTACTGAAATTAAATCCAAAAGAGAGCCAGTTTGGATTACCAATAAATATTCAAGGCAACTCGTACATAAATGGCGCAGCGAAGAGCAGGCCATTTTAGTGGGAACAAATACGGCAGTGGCCGATAATCCGAAATTGAATACCCGATTATGGGACGGTCCAAATCCGGTACGAATTGTAATTGATCAACATTTGCGAATTATGAAAGATTCAGCATTGTTTGACGGCAGTATAAAGACTATATTGATTTACGGAAATACGACAGAAAACCTCAATGCCATTCAATTGAGGCAATCAGAGTGTGAATTCGTTGCTATTGAAACAAAGGATTTTGAAAAGGAAATTGCACCACAGATCTGCCAAATCTTGTATCAGAATGAACTGCAATCGGTGATAATTGAAGGAGGAACCAAAACAATCCAAACCTTTATTGATGCAGGACTTTGGGATGAAGCAAGAGTGTTTAGCGGAAAGATTCAGTTTGAAAATGGCTTAGAAGCTCCAAAACTGAAAGGAACATTAAAATCGGAAGAAATGATCGCTGGAGATCAATTAAAAATTTACATAAATGATTAGAACACTTATTTTTGATTTTGGCGACGTTTTTATCAATTTAGACAAGGCGGCAACTCTCAGGGAAATGAAAAAATTAAAAATTGGAGATCTATCTGAAGAACTTCTTCAGACAAACCAGGATTATGAAAAGGGATTGATCTCTTCTGATGCTTTTATAGCTTCATATTTAAAATCTTTTTCCTCATTAACCAAACCTCAAATTATAGCCTCCTGGAATGCTATTTTAATCGATTTTCCAAAATATCGCTACAACTTTATAAAAATACTTTCAGAAAAAAATTATTATAAATTGATCCTGTTGAGCAATACCAATGAGTTACATATAAATTGGGTTATAGAAAATATCCCGTTTTACGAAGAATTTTTTGCTTGTTTTGACGCGTTTTATTTTTCTCACGAAATAAATTTCAGGAAACCGGATTCGGATATTTATGAATTCGTACTTGAAAAGCACGATCTAAAACCCGAAGAATGCCTTTTTATTGACGATACCAAAGTAAATACCGAGGCGGCGGCGGCTCTGGGAATTCACACTTGGAATATTGATCCTGCAATGGAGGATGTTATCGACCTATTCACCACAAATAATAAATTGTTTTGATATATCTCTTGCTCAGTATTTTATCATCGAGTTTCATTTTTGTTCTTTTTAAATTATTCAAAAAGTTTGGTTTAAATACGTTCCAGGCAATTGTATTCAACTATTTTATCGCCTGTACGGTGGGTTTTTTCGTTTTTATAAAAGAAACTGATATTACCCAAGTTCCCTTTAAACCCTGGTTTCCTGGAACATTAATTTTGGGTGTATTATTTATTCTTGTTTTTAATCTGGCTGCTATCACCGCTCAGCGTAGCGGACTTTCGGTTGTTTCTGTAGCTACAAAAATGTCGGTTGCTATTCCGGTTTTATTTGGCATCTTATATTTCAAAGAGAGTTCCGGCATTGTAAAAGTTACAGGGATTGTCCTGGCTTTGGCCGCCGTTTATTTAACCTCCCTAAAAAGCAGGAAAGGGATAGCAATAAAAAAGAAAAACTTGATATTTCCAATTTTGGTTTTTTTGGGAAGCGGAATAATTGATACAAGCCTAAAGTTTTTGGAATCCAGTTATGTAAACAAAACTGATGTGGCACTTTTCTCTACTGCCATTTTTTTTGTCGCAGGAACTATTGGGAGCGCAGTTTTGGTTGTTCAGGGTTTTATGGGTACATTGAGAATTACAGGCAAAAATATTTTGGGAGGGATCGCATTGGGAATACCTAACTTTTTTTCGATCTATTTTTTGGTAATGGCCTTAAGGAGTGAAGGATTTGAAAGTTCCTCCATTTTTACGATCAATAATGTCGCTATTGTATTGGTTTCTACGATTCTGGGAATTGCGTTGTTCAGGGAAAGGTTAATTCCCAAAAACTGGATTGGAATTGCACTGGCCATTCTCAGTATTTTACTGGTTGCCAACGGCTAAATTAAAATTCCAAATTCCAAGCACCAAATTCCAATAAAAAGAATAAAAAAACGAGGCATCCCTTTGCTTATGGACGGGAAATTAATCCAAAATGATTAAATCGATTTGAAAGATACTTATAAATACATTTCAAAAGCTTCGGAAGAAGTTCTGTTCAAAGATAAAAACTCAAAGTTTTTCGGCTTTGCATTCCCGATAACTACAGAGGAGGAAGCAAAAGCACATATTGAGGATTTAAAGAAAAAACATCACCAGGCAAGACATTGGTGCTATGCCTGGAAAATCGGCAAGGAAAACCACCAATTTAGGGCGAATGATGATGGCGAGCCTTCAAACACAGCCGGAATGCCTATTTACGGGCAAATCCAATCCTTTGATGTCACCAATATTTTGATAGTTGTGGTAAGGCATTATGGCGGGATAAAACTAGGGGTAAGCGGCCTGATAAACGCCTATAAAACCGCAGCCCAAATGGCATTGGAAAACAGCAAGATCGTCAAAAGAACCATAGACGAAATTTTTGTGATAAAATTTGATTATCCTGAGATGAATTTAGTGATGCGGGTAATCAAAGAGCACAATTTGAACATCATTAAACAAAAACTGGAACTGAATTGCGAGATCCACATTTCGGTAAGAAAAAAAATTGCCGAAGAAATTTTTAAAAAATTTGAGTCGATCTATAAAGTTGAAATAAAAAACTTAAAAGATTAATTCTCCAGTTTGTCCAAAATATATTCAGGGCACCGAATTGGACGTTTTGTTAATGAATTCATAAAAACAAGAACCGTGGTAGCCGTTGTTATCAGTTCGTTTTCCTGATTATAGACGGCATAATTAAATTCAATTTTAACTCGGGGAATTTTGTTCAAAATGGTTTCAATTCTTAAAATATCGTCAAATTTTGCAGGTTTAATAAATTTAAATTCCATTTCATAAACCGGAAGCATAACCCCCTGCTCTTCCATAGATTTATAGGAAATTCCAAACTGCTCAAGCCATTCTAACCTGGCAATCTCGAGATATTGAGCATAATTGCCGTGATGCACCACTCCCATTTGATCGGTTTCGGAATATCTAACTTTAACATAGGTTTGTTGTCTTTTCATAAGAAATAAATCAGTTTTTTAAAATTGCTTTTTGTACATTCATTGCCGGAAGGAAGTATGCATAAAATTTTCTTAAAAGTCAAGGGGCAAATGACTTTTTTATTACATATTTTGTTCACATATTTGTTCTTCCGAAATATGTAGGGAAAAAATTTTCCAACAACTTTGGGGCCAACTACTAACCAATACTAAACCTAATTTAAAGCATGTCAAAAACTGCGCAATCAGTTTGGAATAGCTGTCTAGCTTTTATCAAAGATAACATAACCCCCCAAGCCTACAAAACATGGTTCGAGCCAATACAAGCAGTAAAACTTACAGATTGTGCGTTGAGCATACAAGTTCCGTCCAAATTTTTTTATGAATGGCTGGAAGAGCATTACGTAAAATTGTTGAAGGTTTCCCTCACCAAGGAATTAGGTGAAAAAGCCAAATTGGTTTATGTGATCAGAATGGAAAACACCTACGGGAACAAACTTCCATTTACAGAAAAAATCCCGAGTACCCAACGAAGCCATATGGTTTCACAGGAAGTTGATGTTCCGGTGAAAAGCAAAAGCGCAGAACTAAGAAATCCTTTTATCATTCCCGGAATCAGGAATATAAAAATAGAGTCTCAACTAAACCCAAATTACAATTTCGAGAATTTCCTTGAAGGGGATTCAAACCGTTTGGCGCGATCGGCCGGGCTGGCAGTTGCTAATAAACCGGGTGGCACTTCATTTAATCCATTGCTTATTTTTGGAGGGGTTGGATTAGGGAAAACACATTTGGGTCACGCTATTGGGGTGGAAATTAAAGATAAACATCCTGAAAAAACTGTCCTTTATATCTCTGCCGAAAAATTTACGCAACAATATATAGAGTCTGTAAAGAAGAACAACCGGAATGATTTTATTCACTTTTATCAGATTATTGATATCCTTATTGTAGATGATATACAACTGCTTTCGGGAAAAGTGGGAACGCAAGATGTGTTTTTCCATATTTTCAACCATCTGCACCAAAATGGAAAACAGGTAATTTTAACAAGCGATAAAGCTCCCGTGGATATGCAGGATATAGAGCAACGCTTGTTGTCACGGTTTAAATGGGGACTTTCTGCAGAGCTTCAAAACCCTGATTTTGAAACCCGTGTTTCCATTATTAAGAGCAAATTATATAGGGATGGGGTAGAGATGCCCATAGATATTGTCGAGTTTTTGGCTAATAATATCAAGACCAATATCAGGGAACTGGAAGGGGCTATTATTTCACTTATCGCCCATTCGTCTTTTAATAAAAAAGATATCACTCTGGAACTGGCAAAAAAGATAGTAGATAATTACGTAAAAAACACCAAACGGGAAGTATCAATAGATTACATTCAAAAAATTGTGAGTGACTATTTCCAGATGGATGTGGAAACCCTGCAATCTAAAACCCGTAAACGCCATATTGTTCAAGCCAGGCAATTGGCTATGTTTTTCGCCAAAAAATTCACAAAAGCTTCCTTGGCAAGTATTGGGAGCCAAATAGGAAAACGCGATCACGCTACGGTCCTACATGCCTGCAAAACGGTAAATAATCTTGCGGCTACCGATAAACAATTCAAGAAATTTGTTGAAGACCTTAATAAAAAGCTAACCTTATAATATTCTAATATTATATTTATGAAAACCAACGTTTTGATGGTGTGTCTGGGTAATATTTGCCGATCACCTTTGGCCGAAGGAATTCTAAAATCCAAGGTTGATCCGGAAAAAGTCCACGTGGACTCTGCAGGCACGGGGGATTATCATATAGACGATATTCCGGACTCTCGCTCTATTGCGGTTGCAAATCGCTATGGCCTGGATATCTCAAACCAACGTGGAAGGCAATTTAAATCTGAAGATTTCGACAGGTTTGACCTTATTTACGTAATGGACAATTTCAATTTTGCTGATGTTATTTCCCTGGCGAGAAATGAGGAAGATAAAAGAAAGGTGCATCTTATTTTAAACGAAGTTTTTCCCGGAGAAAATGTCGATGTTCCTGATCCTTACCAGGGAGGTGGACCGGGTTTTGAAAATGTTTACAAGATGTTGGAAGAGGCCTGTGAAATTATTGCGTCCAAACTAATGGAAACCTAACTTTTTATTTTTCTGATTTAAATTACAATTTTCAATCTTCATGGCTCAAGCACCCTTTCAGTATTCCGGTAAATTATATTTAATTCCTACTACTTTAGGAGAATCAAATCCAGTGGAAGTTCTTCCCATTTCAATTACCCAAATAATTGAAAAAGTAGATTATTATATAGTTGAAAATGAAAAGACCGCTAGAAAATCGATAAAACAAGTTGTTCCTGAAAAAAGTCAGCCACTATTAAAATTGAGCATTCTCAATAAGTTTACCGAAAAAAGTATGCTTTCTTCCTTTCTAAACCCTTGCAAAGAAGGTATTGATGTTGGACTTTTAAGTGAAGCCGGATGTCCGGGAGTAGCCGATCCCGGAGCTGAAATAGTGAAGATCGCACACCAAATGGGGATTCGGGTTATCCCAATGGTAGGACCTTCTTCCATTTTACTTGCAATGATGGGAAGCGGGCTGAATGGGCAGAGTTTTACTTTTCACGGGTACCTTCCCATAGATAAAAAAGACAGGAAACACGAGCTTAAGAGCCTGGAGCGAATTTCTTCAGAAAAAAATCAGGCACAAATATTTATTGAAACACCTTACCGAAACAACAATTTACTGGAAGATATGAAACAAATCCTGAATACAGCAACGCAACTTTGCATTGCCTGTGATTTAACGTTGTCTTCAGAAATTATTGTGACTAAATCCATTTCCGATTGGGGAAAAACAAAAATAGATCTTCATAAAAGGCCTACTATTTTTGTAATTCAGAAAGAGTTTTAAGCCCTGTCAACAATGGCTTTTGCTTTTCTGTCAGGCTGAACGAAAGAGGTATCGTAACCGGCGAATCTCTTTATATAATATCCAATCGTAGTTCCAAAAGCATCGCTAAAGGAATTGGCGCCCCAACTTCTCAAATATTTTTTGACACTTCCCGGTCCGGCCAAATGTGCTGCTGCCAGAATCCCTGATTCTGTAATCTCAATTCCATTGATCTTTTTTCCTGAAAATCGGGCGATATCCCTAATTAAGATCCATTTGTTCCTGGAAGCATTGGCATAAAACGCCGCTTCCTGAAGCTCAGGAGAATTTAAGAAAAATTTAGCATCATGGATCCCAATTAATTTCAAAGTGCCTTTTCCAAACTGATATTTTCCCATATACCCATACTCATTCACGGTTTTATAATTCCCGCGGGATTCTTTAAAAGCCACGGCTTCTTTAAAACCAATATAGGACTTCCCCAATTTGGGAATAATCTTTATTGCAGGCTCTTCAAATAAAGCGTTTTCCTCTAAAGAAGGAACTGTGGATTCAAAGGTGTCATTGGTGGTGGTAGCATACATATCTAAATTTGCAACTTTTTTTGTTGAAAAACTCAAAAATATAAAACCTGCTACAACCGGCAGAACTGAAAATTTTACAATTTTCCTTCTCATAATTTTTTGATTCTGAAAGGTTATTAGTCAACTTGACCCCTCTCAATTTCGCCGTGCAAAGATACACTAATTTTCAATAATTTGATATACAGACTGTTAAACAATTACTAAAGGATTTCGGCCTATTTAAAACCTTATAAATTAACTAAGATAGGACTAAAACGCAAGTTAGAATTATAAACGAATCGGGCAACATTTACCGGTTAATTCCCTGTTGGTTTATCCATCGTACATAAGCCCGCTTATTGCGATTGTGCTCGGCTAAAGTTTCGGCAAATTTGTGATATCCGAAATTTTCAACATCGGCCACGAAATAGAAGTATTTGTGGACCTCGTAATCAAGAACTGCATCTATGGAAGAAATATCCGGCATTGCAATAGGGCCTGGAGGCAATTCTTTGTACAAATATGTATTGTAAGGAGAGTTTATGGTCAAATCTTTATATAACACCCGTTTTATAACTGTGTCAAAATCACCTTTTTGGAGTTTTATGGCATAAATAACGGTGGGATCGGCATCCAGTTTCCAGCCATTTTTATAACGGTTCATATATACCCCGGCTACTCTTGGGCGCTCATCTGTTTTTGCTGTTTCTTTTTGAACTATTGATGCTATTACGGTGACTTCAGAAGGAGTTAAATTGATTTCCTTTGCCTTTTTCAAACGTTCCGGTGTCCAGAAAATCTGATATTCTTTTAACATTCTATCCCGATATCCTTCCGCTGAAGTATTCCAATAGAACTCATATTGATTTGGAATATACATTGAAAGGGCATTGGCTCCGGTAAAATTGTTTTGCGACAGGAATTCTGGATCCCTCATTGCCTGAATCAAGTCAGAACTATCTGCTTCAATTTGGGTTGCAATCCTTCCTGCAAGGTTTTCCAATCGCTCCTGATTATTAAAAATCACCCTAACAGGACTGCTCTTGCTTCTTAAAACTTTGACAAGTTGATAGTTGTTCATGTTTTTTTCAAGTATAAACTTCCCGGATTTTACTTTTGAGGAAAAATCCATTTTTTGAGCAACAAGATCAAATGCACCCAAATCCTTTAAGATTGGTTTCAAACTGTCCAAAACGCTTTCATAATTTGCATCTGTAGGAATAAAAACCGCAGTAGTTTCTTCTTCAAAAACCGTATTTGGGGAAAGAATGTTGTTGTAAATTATATAGCTGAAAATACCCAGGGCCACAAGGCCCAAAAGGGCGGTAATCAGAAGAATTTTTTTAATGTACATTATTGATCAGTTGATATAATATCTCGTTTTTAAATTTTCCGCCTGCTATGACCCAATCTTTTTTAACCCCAACTTTCTTAAATTTATTTTTTTCGAAAAGGTTAATACTTGCGAGATTATCTTCGGTAACATTGGCGTAAACCTGATGCAGATTGAGGTGTGTGAAACAGTAATTACAAATTAAAGTCAGTATTTCGGCACCGTAGCCCTTCCCTCTTTCAGTTTCATTGACAATTAAAATTCCCAACGCAGCCCTCCGGTCTTTTGGTTCAAGGTCAAAAACATCGATTAAGCCTATCGGGTTTTTATCCAGATCGCAAATCATTAATCGCAACTGCTTGACTTCATAAATATCCCTGTGCGAATTCTGTAAATATTTTTTAATTAAATACCTCGAATACGGTACCCTTGTAGCACTTATTTCCCAAAATTCTTCAGAATTTTCCACTTCCACTATAAAATCGAGATCCTCAGGTTCTAACGCCCTTAAATAAATTTTATTCCCTCTTAAAGTCAGCATTCTATTACTCCCTTAAACACATTCATTGTGGGTCCTGTAAGCCAGATATTCTTATAGTTTTTTTCTTCTTTTTCAAAAGAAACGGTTAATTTTCCTCCGGGAGTTTCAAGATGCACGGTTGTAGCATGGGTTTTTCCAACTGCATGAACTGCAAGTGCCACTGCTGTAACCCCGGTACCGCAGGAAAAAGTTTCATCTTCTACTCCGCGTTCGTAAGTGCGCACCAAAAAGGAATCCTCTCCGGTTTGCTGCACAAAATCTACATTAGTTCCTCCGTCGCTATCATATTTATCTGAATATCGAATTATTGCACCTTCTTTTTTGACATCTATATCTCCAACTTCTTCTGAAAATAAAATATGGTGAGGTGACCCCGTATCTAAAAATAATTCCTTTTCATTTAAATTTTCAGATGAAATATCCCTCATTTTCAAGCTTATGATCCCATCTTTTACAATCCCCTTATGTTGACCATCTATTGCGCTAAAAACAGCTTCGTTTTCAATGACTCCCAAAAATTTGGCAAATGCCACTAAACATCTTCCTCCATTGCCGCACATACTGCTTTGATTTCCATCGGCATTATAATATACCATTTTAAAATCCTCCAGTTGATTTACCGGCTGTTCCAATAAAATAAGGCCATCGGCTCCAATTCCAAACCGGCGATGACATAATTTATGGATTAGATTGGTATCATTCTTGGAGAAGGATTCCTCACGGTTATCAACCATTATAAAATCGTTTCCTGTTCCGTGGTATTTATAAAAATTAAGTTTCATAGCTTTATTTGAACAAGCCAAAGGTACAACAATATGGCATATTTCTGCATTGTTAATAGCCCGTTAAAGATTAGTAGAAAGAATTTAAAAACTTTAATTTTAGTATGAAATCTTCAGAAAAACATTAAAAATAACATGAAAAATTTTGCTACATTATTAATAATCTCAATGCTTGGAGGGATTCTCACATTAGGTTCATATAAATTATTTATTGAAGAAAACCATCCATTCCTTCAGGATAAAACTGTTACCCAAAACAACTCCGGGATTTTACCCGTTTCTTATGATCCCAATTTATACGGCACTAATGCAGATTTTACTGAAGCTGCCCAAAAGACCGTACACGCGGTTGTAAACGTAAAGAATGTGGCAGTTTTTAATAAGCCAGGCAGTATTTGGGAATACTATTATTATGGTCAGAATAGCGAAAAAATTTTACAGGGTGTAGGTTCCGGAGTTATTATTTCTCCAGATGGTTATATTATTACAAATAATCATGTGATTTCCGGCGCAAGTGAGATTCAGGTGACCTTAAATAATAATAAGAATTATGAAGCAGATGTTATTGGTACAGATCCTAAGGCAGACATTGCTCTTTTAAAAATAGATGCCAGAGATTTGGATTTTCTTGTCTTCGGAAATTCAAATAACATCAAACTGGGAGAATGGGTATTGGCAGTTGGAAATCCCTTTAATTTAACTTCTACCGTAACGGCTGGAATTGTAAGCGCTAAGGCCCGGGATATCAATTTAAATGATGGTTCGCCACAATCTTTTATACAGACTGATGCTGCCATAAACCCCGGAAACAGCGGTGGTGCATTGGTAAATATAAACGGGGAATTAATAGGTATCAATTCAGCCATCACCTCCCAAACGGGAAGTTATATAGGATATAGTTTTGCTATTCCTTCCAACAACGCCCGTAAAATTGTAGAAGATATTATGGAATTTGGCGATGTGCAGCAGGGCATTTTAGGAATTCGCGGAAGTGATATGAATGCGGCAATTGCAAAACAATTTGATATCAACACCAGCCAGGGAGTATTTGTTGCTGCAGTGGACTCAGAAAGTGGAGCCTCAATAGCAGGTATCAAAACTGGAGATGTAATAAAACAAATAGACAATATAGAGATCAGGAAAATGTCTGATCTAACCGGTTATATCAACTCAAAAAGACCTGGAGAAACAGTAGTTGTAAGTTTATTTAGAAAAGGAAATGAGCGTAAAGTAGAAGTGAAATTGACCAAATATGAAACTTTCCTAATTGAGCCAATTGGGTTGGAGGTAACCAATGCTTCTGAGAATGATCTCAAAGAATTTAAAACTAAAAATGGAGTAAAAATTATTGGAACAATCAAAGCTGAAAAACAATACCAGGCCTTGTTAGGAGTAATAATTTCAAAAATTGACGGCAATAAGATTTTCAATATTGCGGGAGTAAAAAAGATTCTAAATTCAAAAAAAATATCAGATCCCATAAGTGTCACTTTTATTAACCAGAAAGGGGAAGAACAAACCTACATATGGAGGTAGACAAATCTTGATTTAATCACTTGTTGTAAATTTAACAACCAGTGAATTTTTTTCTAAAAATATCTTACGAAAACGTTTGAAATAGATACTTTTGCAGTGCTTAAACAAAAACTCAATGCTGTAAAATTATGGAAATTAACGAAGTTTACGAAAAGGAACTTGCATTTCAAACCGATAGGAGACGTGCCTCGGTTGAATTTATTAAAATTATAAGCGATTTATGGTACGACAAATCCATAGAATTGGTTCTCTTCAGGAACCAATTGATCAACCTCAATGTGAGTGATATATTATACCTTCACGAATATGCCGGGGAATTTGTACAAAAACCAATTTCTATTTTTGACTCGGTTGAAATTGCACAGGCAATCAAAGATTTGGATATTCCGCCAGCAAAATTGGATATTGGCAAACTCACCTATGAGTACCATATAGAGGAGATAGATTATAACAACCCAAAGGTATTCATTTCAAATAAACTTAAAGAGGCAAGGGATTACAAAGTAGTTACCCCAAAAGATGTTGTCCTTTATGGTTTTGGAAGGATTGGAAGGCTTTTGGCCAGGGAGTTGATGACAAGAACCGGTAAAGGAAGTCAGCTAAGACTTCGGGGGATTGTAACCCGGGGCAAAATAGATGCCGTTGTACTAAAAAAAAGAGCTTCACTGTTAAGGAATGATTCTGTTCACGGTCATTTTTCGGGAACAGTTTCCATCGATGTGGAAAATTCGGCATTAATTATCAATGGAACTAAGGTTCATTTAATTTCAGCAGATAAACCGGAAGATATAGATTACACAAAATACGGGATTGAAGATGCCCTTATTATTGATAACACGGGCGCCTTCAGGGACAAGGAGGAATTAAGCAGACATTTGGCTTCAAAGGGAGCCTCAAAGGTTTTGCTTACCGCTCCCGGGAAAGGGATTCCAAATATTGTTTATGGGGTAAATCATAAACAATACGATCCGGATATCGATTCAATATTTTCTGCCGCTTCTTGTACCACGAATGCAATCGTTCCAGTTCTTTATGCAATAGAG
>Ga0314774_1000725_pt1 | contig 24132 bp, 21 predicted proteins | sample MetaGCBIA2018_FD_204515 | JGI IMG/M metagenome (GOLD analysis project Ga0314774, IMG submission 204515) | Cryopeg brine microbial communities from Beaufort Sea near Barrow, Alaska, United States - CBIA 2018 | ecosystem: Environmental > Aquatic > Marine > Coastal | place: USA: Alaska | collected...
TAATCTATAAACATGATGTGTATTTCTTTGTAGTTCCATGCACTGGATAATACAGACTGGGACAAGCCCAGTCTACACTATCCAGCACGGGGGCAAGCCCCCGAGATTTTCGCTACGCTCTGTTAAAGCCACCGCCTCAAATAGCTGATCATTTTCTGGAACGAGACGTTCGTAATCCAAAAATTCATTCAACTCAAACAGACGCCGTACAACACCAACCGAAACGTATTGGGTATAACCATAATCCTGCTGTAATGCCAGCCTGTAACCGGAACCAATAACGTCTGAATCACGATAATCAGCCCATATTTTTCCACCCAATCGATGGTTTCTATTCGGACGATAATCTAAACCACTCTCATTCGAAAGACTCAAACTGTCGAAATTCGAACTGGCCAAAGCAGCCCCGAAGGCCTGACTACTGACAGAACGGCTCAGGTCATCACCATATAAAGCCTCAGTGAGAATATCAACCCGATACGGCGTCGCATTGTATCTATAACGATGGCGCGCCAGATACTGCCCGGCCCCCGATGTTCCATCATCCTGATATTCGACTGCCAACTCGTATCGGTTCGACGCCCTGCTAGCCGATAACTGATCAGCAAAACACATTAAACGCCCGCGCCACACCGTGCCGTTAATTGTATCGATACTATCGTAGTTAGAGCCTGTCCCATTCAAAGCAAACGCCTTGTTTATAAGGGATAGAGGGATAAAATAATCCACTAAAGGAGGCATTTTTACCTCCTTTAGTGGAAACAGATGCCTTATAATCTTGTCACCACAACGAGAGAAAGGCATCCCATGAAAATTATCGCATTTCAAACTGAATTTCGTCCAGCACTTCCTGTTGTTTTCGGTGCAAAAGATTACCGCGAGTTTCGCGAGACGATTGAAGAGGTCGATCATTTTCTAACTGCGACGGGAATTGAACATCGGATGCTCGTTGCTCATTTGAAAGCTACAACTGAATCTCACCCTGGAAACCACCGCCAAAAGTCTTACAAAACCTTACGTCAAGCATTACGCTACTCCATTCTTCTTGCGCTGACGGGACTTTCCCATCGAGACCTCTCACATCGCGTTGCAGATAGTGCCATTTTTCAGTGGTTTACCCATACCTCTAAGATCGACGGGGTTCGCCCGTCTTCCAAGAGCAGTATTGAGCGTTTTGAAAAAATCTTCTCCTCCGAAGAAATTTGCAAACTGATCGATGCTTGCAATACGGCGGTCGCAGATCCAGTCGGCGCAAAGGAGTTGCTCTATTCGGATATCTCCCTGAAGTTCGATGAGATTTTTGCGGACACGACCTGCGTGAAGAGCAATATCCATTTTCCGGCAGATTGGGTTCTGTTCCGCGATGCGACGCGAACGCTGATCAAAGCGATTCAGCTGATTCGTTCCCAGGGATTAAAGCACCGCATGGGCGACCCGAAAAAATTCATGCGGGACATGAACAAGCTCTGCATCGAGATGACCCATGTTCGCAAGAAGAAAGGCGCCAAGAAGATGCGTAAAGCCATCTTCCGGCGCATGAAAAGACTGATGAAGACCGTCGAGAGCCACGCCAGCAATTACTGCCACCTGCTTGAGTCACGTTGGCAGCAGACCGATTGGAGCGAGAACCAGGCCCAAACCATTCTCGACCGCCTTCAGAACGTTCTCGACCAGCTCCCACAGGCCGTGCATCAAGCACATGAACGACTGATTGGTGAACGGCGGGTGGCAAACAAGGATAAGATCCTCAGCCTCTACGAACCCGATGTCCATATCCTGGTCCGAGGCAAAGCGGATGCCGAGGTTGAATTCGGCAACGGCTTCTATCTTGCGGAACAGGCTGACGGCTTGATCGTAGACTGGAGCTTTATCAAAGAGCAGCCAGCCAGCGATAATAAACTGGTCGCAGAGAGCATCATGCGTCTGACCAAAACCTATGGCACCCCCCAAAGCTATTCCGGGGATCGGGGCTTTGATGCCCAAGGCAACCGGGATGCGTTCGCCGAGAAGAATATTACCAACGGCATCTGCCCTCGTTCTGTTGTGCAGCTCAAAGAACGCCTTGAAGATCCCTATTTTCGTCAATTACAAACCCGGCGCGGCAGCACCGAAGCCCGCATCAGTATTTTCAAAAACGCCTACCTTGGAAAGCCCTTAAGAAGCAAAGGCTTCGAAAACCGTAAGACCCGCATTGAGTGGTGCATCCTGGCGCACAACCTCTGGAAGTTAGCGCGCATCGCCGTACAAAATCGGGAAGCCGCAGCGGAACAAAAAGAAGCAGCTTGACTGATCGAAATCCAGTCAGAATCTCAAAGGGAGGAGTGCGTCTAAAATCGTTGGTCGTGACCTGAAACCCCCAAAATTTCCCCCACGTTCTTCAGGGCGACAGCAGCTGATTCCTTTCAAGACCTGTTTGCCGTGCTATGTCACTTGAAATCGGCCAAATTGGGACAGGGTCTATTTACTGCCAGGAGCAGCATGGGGAGAAAGTCAGCATTCATCGAGTCAGAGGGCTACGCATGCAGATTGCAAATGAAGCGACTGAGCTTCAGAAAAATAATAAATCATCAGGCAAAAGCAACCGGTTGAAGCGAAGGCGACGACCTGCAAAAAACTAACCGGACAACGCTGACAAAAGGCAGATCTTCACAAACATGCGCATGGTTACAACTCTCCTCCAAAAAAGACACAAAGTCAAAACCGGTGATTACACGTCAGGACACAAGTGCTATGCCCGAAGGGAATCGCCTGCTACCGGTTCGACTAAAACATAAAAGTAGAACACCTCTGCCGTACACAAAAGCACGGCAGAGGCAAGATGCAAATATATTGAGAGAAGCAATAAACAGGCCAGACAAACGTCTTATTAGCTGCCGTAGGAATGGAGTCCGGAGAGAACAAGATTAACGCCGAGGTAGCAGAAGATGGTCGCAAAAAATCCGACGATCGACAAAATCGCGGCCCTTTTACCGGCCCAACCGCGAGTGAAGCGCGCATGCAGGAATGCGGCATAGATAAACCAGACAATCAGGCTCCAGGTCTCTTTTGGGTCCCAACTCCAGTAGGTCCCCCAGGCATAGTTGGCCCATGCAGCCCCGGTTACAATACCGAGAGTCAGAAGCGGAAAGCCAATCATGATCGCTTTGTAGTTGATGTCATCCAGAACCTTGGCGCTCGGAAGAATTCCGCCAGCTGAATCGCCCCCCTTTTTCCCCTCAATGCCCGCCTGAATCAGATACATAATCGAGACTCCGCAGGCGACGGCAAAAGCCGCATAACCGAGAAAGCAGGTGATAACATGATACGTCAGCCAGTTGCTTTGCAACGCTGGCACCAGAGGGGAGATGCCGCTATTCAGGAGCAACTGCGCACCGATCATGCCGAAAAACGCAAACGGAATAACAAACGCTCCGATTGCATCCTGTTTATACTTTATATCCAGCAGAATATAAATCAGGATGATCGTCCAGGCAAAAAAGACGACCGACTCATACAGGTTAGAGAGTGGTGCATGACCTACCCCACCCGGCATCTGATACGACTCGTACCAACGATAGCCGAGGGCAAAGGTGTGGGCTGCAAACCCGAGCCAGGCAGTAGCATTTGCCACCAGAGCGACTTTTTTACTCCGGACAGCGAGATAAACAATAAAACTGACCATCGATATAAAATAGCCGACGGTAACTAAATTCATAATTTGTGTACTAAGCAGCTGTGATCCGTCCATATTCTACTCCTTCGCAGAGCTTCAACTTCGGTTAAGAAACGATTTTTTTGAACTTGCTCTTAAAATTATCAAAATAGAGGGCAAAACCGGGCTGATTCCGGTGAGCGTTCCCGCCATACAGCACCTTAACCTTCCTCCCTTCGGGGACGAGGGTGACCCAGATGCGACGATGCGACAGGAAGAAAGCGATCATCGTTCCAAAAATCATCAGCGTACAGCCAACCCAGACCACCTCAACCCCCGGATCTTTTGCCACTTGCAGCCCGGTTGCGTACGCCAGATCTGCACCGATCAGATCAAAAGAAAACTCACCTTTGCGGATCTGGGCATCGGCACCGGGATGATATTGATAGATCGGAAAGGGATTCCCATGTTTCCCATCCGGAGAATTCACATGCATGGTGAGGCCCGGACCAAAATTACGCAAATTATCCTCATACGCACTGACGGCAAAAGAGCCGCCATTCGGCAGGTCGATATGGGCCCCCTCTTTCGCTTCAACTTCAAAGGAAGAGCCACCGCGTGGAGTGACGCTTAGACGATAAACGCCACCACCTACCGGCCTGTAGCTCGATTGATAGAACGTAATGCCGTTATAGGTGAGCGGATCGTTGACAACGATCCGTTTTTTTAGAATTTCTTGTCCATTTTCAAACACAACCAGGTCGCTGCGGTACTCCTTCGGCATACTGCTCGCCTCGTAATACTCCAGCTCAAACTGGTCACACTGAACGGTAAACCCGAGCGGGATAACGCCCTGACCCTCACGAGATGTGACCTGATTGATCGAACCCCCTTCCGTAATCCAGACAAACCCCTTGTACCCGAATTTTATTCCTAGCATAGCTCCGAGAAGGATTACCAGGATAGAGAGATGGGTCACATAAACACCGAAACGGGCATAAGGCGCCTTCTGTGCAAACAGGTGCACCTTTTCCCCCTCTTCAGTTCGGCTCGGCTTGGTAAATTCAGAGGTGACAAATCCGCCAACCTTCGCTTCAACCTCGGCCATTGTGCCAGAGACAAGAAGTTCGTCCCGATTGGCGAGGGTCTTGTAAAACTTCTCTGCCGGTTTCAGCTCCGGCTCGCGGACAATCTTTAGAACACGCGGCAGGCGGTTGATCGAACAGCAGATCAGGTTCATGGCAAACAGGCCAAGCAGCCCTAGAAACCACCAGGAGTGATACATGTCGAAAAAATACATGGAATCGAAAAAACGATAAGTCGACTCGAACCCTTCCCTCAACTTATCGTAATCGAGCTGAGTCATCTTAGGAGGAAAACCGTCCGGAAACATCCGCGCAAAGTTTTCTTGCACGTACTCCCCCTTCGATTGCCCCTGCTTCAACACTGTCCCGACAATCGAAGTGATTGAGAGCAGGATCAACGTCGCGATACCGAGCTTCAACGAGACAAAGAAGTCCCAGATTCTATCTTCAAAGCGTTTTGTCTGTTTTTCCAAAATTTTCAAGCTCCCAACTTCTTTAAGTATCCAGCCATTTTATAGACGTCTGGATACGGGCTTTCCGGCAAGCGGAACAGATATTAGGCAAAAAATTATCTGACTTTAATATGTTCGAATAATCGTGTCAATGTGCAACAACACAGTTCGCTTATTCTTATTCTAGCCCAAGTCATCCTGTTTGAGACGGGCCTCAATGCGGGCCGCTTTCTCTTCAACCCCAAGCGCCATCTGCTTGCGGAAATCGGCCAGACGGTCTGCCAGTCCCCTATCATCCACTGCCAGTATCTGCACAGCGAACAATCCGGCATTTCGCGCCCCAGGCTTCCCGAGAGCCATCGTTGCAACAGGAATACCGGCCGGCATCTGCACCATGGCGAGCAGAGCATCCAACCCATTTAACGACGTGGCATCGATCGGTACGGCAATGACCGGCAAGGTTGTCTCTGCAGCGAGCACTCCGGCCAGATGCGCTGCGGCACCGGCACCGGCGATAAGACAGGACAGCCCCCTGTCGCGGGCGGTACGCGCCCAGGTTGCGGCGCGTTCAGGAGAGCGGTGGGCGCTGGCAACCGTCATCTCAAAATCGATATCAAACTCACGCAGAGCTTTGGCCGCTTCCACCATGATCTCGTAGTCGTTATCGCTCCCCATGACAATACCAACTTTTTTATTTATACTCATAGCCCTCTCCGACTCTCTCTTGTTTCTGTTTATTTAACGAGCCAATGCTTTTTTACCGATATCAGTCCGGTAATGAACATCCTGCCAGGAGATCATACGCACCCCTTCGTACGCCTTTTCGATCGCCTCTGTCACACTACTGCCGAGACCGGTCACCCCGAGGACGCGCCCGCCATTATTAACCACGGCGCCGCCCCTCATGCTGGTCCCGGCTTGAAAAACCATCACATCATCGATCTCACCGGCAGCATCCAACCCCTGAATCGGGTATCCCTTAATGAACTCCTTCGGGTAACCGCCAGAAGCCATCACGACGCAGACCGCCGATTTATCATGCCATTCGAGTTCCACACCGGCCAGTTCCCCCTTAGCACAGGCGATCAGCACCGGAACCAGATCTGATTTCAGACGGGAGAGGAGCGGTTGTGCTTCAGGATCACCGAGACGAGCATTAAATTCGAGAACCTTGACGTCATCGCCATTGATCATCAGCCCCGCATAAAGGACACCGTTGTAGGGGCACCCTTCGGCTTCCATCCCCTCGACCAGAGGCTTAAGAACCTTCTCGACCACCATGGAGTAAATTGCTTCCGTGACGATCGGAGCAGGAGAATAAGCCCCCATCCCGCCGGTATTCGGACCTTTGTCATCATCATAGACCGGCTTGTGATCCTGAGATGAAGCGAGCGGCAAGATTGTTTTTCCGTCCGTAAAAGCGATAAAGGAGGCTTCTTCACCGACCAGAAACTCTTCGATCACGACAGTACTCCCCGCCTCGCCGAAAAGCCCTTCGACCAGAGAAGCATCGATTGCCTCAATCGCCTCGGCCTCACTCTGTGCCACAACCACCCCTTTTCCGGCAGCCAGGCCATCGGCCTTGACAACGATCGGAGCGCCTTGCTGGCGAACAAAAGCGACCGCCGCCTCGCGCTCTTGAAACGTCCCGTATGCAGCAGCAGGGACGCCATACTTGGCCATGACATCCTTACAAAAAACTTTACTCCCCTCAAGCTGCGCCGCTTTGGCATTCGGACCAAAAACCAGCAGGCCGTTCTGTTTAAAGAGATCGACCAGCCCGAGGGTGAGAGGGAGTTCAGGACCGACCACAGTCAAGTCAATCGACTTTGCAAGAGCAAAAGCGAGCAGACCTTTCAGATCATCGACGGCAAGGTCGACACACTCAGCCTGCTGTGCAATGCCGGGATTCCCTGGGGCACAATATATTTTTTGCACCAGTGGCGATTGAGCAATTTTCCAGACAAGAGCATGCTCGCGCCCACCGCCGCCGATTACCAGTATATTCATAACTGAACTCCTATTTAACCGGCATCCTTAATGCTGCAAAGGTTCCGATGTAAACTCAGACTTTGTCTTTTATCTTTAATTCAACCATCAGCTCAAGAAGCGAGCAATTTTGGTCAAGGTCAAGGCGCCCAAGCAAGGACTGAGGAGGCGTACACCGTACGTCGACGAGGTCCGCGCGCGGGCAACGCAGAGATTGACCAAAAGGGCCGCTTCCTAGTGACGAAAGTGACGCATTGCCGTAAAGACCATCGCCATATCATGCTCGTCAGCAGCCGCAATCACCTCTTCATCACGAATGGAACCGCCCGGTTGAATCACGGCAGCAATCCCGACGGCTGCGGCATTGTCGATCCCATCGCGAAACGGGAAGAAGGCGTCAGAAGCCATGACCGCCCCTTTAACGTCGAGTCCGGCATGCTCCGCTTTGATCGCGGCGATACGGGCCGAGTTGACCCGGCTCATCTGGCCGGCGCCGACACCGATCGTCATACCGTCACGGCCGTATACGATCGCATTCGACTTGACAAATTTTGCCACCCGCCAGGTAAATAGCAGATCTTCCATCTCCTTGGCGGTCGGCTGCCGTTTGCTGACAACCTTCAGTTCCGTGTAGAGATCGAGATCGAGCTCCTGCACCAAAAGACCACCATTGACCCGTTTCAGGTCAATACGAGTGCCCGGTTTATCAGGCCATTCACCACATTCGAGCAGGCGCACATTTTTCTTGGCGGCGACCACTTCCGAGGCCTCGACTGAGACTTTCGGAGCGATAATCACCTCGACAAACTGCTTGTCGACAATCGCCTTGGCGGTTTCGGCATCGAGTTCACGGTTGAAGGCAATAATCCCACCGAAAGCCGATTCGGCATCGGTGCTGAATGCACGCTGATACGCTTCGAGAAGCGTCGCGCCGGTTGCAACGCCGCACGGATTGGCATGTTTGACGATGACACAGGCCAGCACGTCATTGTTGAACTGCTTGATGCACTCCAGTGCCGCATCGGTGTCGCCGATATTATTGTAAGAGAGCTCTTTCCCCTGCAGCTGGCGAGCCGTTGCGATAGAGGCTTCCTGAACATCTTTTTCAACATAGAACGCAGCCTTTTGATGCGGATTCTCACCATAACGCATCGTCTGGGCAATTTTGTATTGCAGGGTCAGGGTCTGTGAGAAGTCATCGACCCCGTCGCTGAGCCGCTGCCCGAGCCAATTGGAGATCGCCCCATCGTAAGCGGCGGTGTGCTGATAAACTTTAACCGCCAGCTTAAAATTGGTCTGCCGTGATACAGCGCCACTGCTCGCTTTCATTTCTGCAATAACGGCGGTGTAGTCAACCGCATCGACCAACACAGTGACATCGCGGTTATTTTTAGCCGCACTGCGCAGCATGGTCGGCCCGCCGATATCGATATTTTCAATCGCGTCTTCCAGGCCGCAATCCAGCTTGGCCACCGTCGCTTCGAACGGATAGAGATTGACCACCACCATATCGATCGGCTCAATCCCGTGCTCCTGCATCTTGGCAACATGCTCTGGATTCTCACGCATCCCGAGCAGACCGCCGTGAACCTTCGGATGCAAGGTCTTGACGCGACCATCGAGCATCTCCGGGAAACCGGTAAAATCAGAAACATCCTTTACTTCAAGGCCTGCCTCACGCAGCATCTTCGCCGTCCCGCCGGTCGAAAGAATCTCGACACCAAAGCTGCTCAATTCGCGAGCCAGTTCCAGAACCCCGGATTTATCAGAAACGCTGATCAAAGCGCGTTTAATCTCGGCCATTTTTTTACCCTTTCAATAGGTCTGTGACAGTTCACAATATATATAAGAAAAAATAGTTTTTAAAACAGAGAACCCTTCGTCAACTACGTTCAAAAATCGATAGCAGCGATGAAAGCTTTTTCGAACGCCGGTGTGCCTGACAAAGGATAAGGTTTAAGTCTGGAAGTCAGCGACTCAAGCTGCTCCCGCCCGTCTTTCTCTAACAAAAAACGACAGACGCCAGAGAGTGCGCCGACCGGCTCAAACCGGACCTTATCTACCATGTTTAGAGGAATCATATCAACCCTTTTCAGTACCTCAGAAGCGAGGGAAAAGCCGAATGCGCCGGTCAAAACAGTCTGTTCGATAGCGTTCGCATCGAGCTTCGCCCGATGCAGCAGGCATTCGACCCCGGCCTTGACCGCCGCCTTGGCGAGCTGAAAGTTGCGCACATCCTGTTGTGTAATAACAATCTGATGCGCCGCATCCCGGTAGAGTTGCAGGACAACGCCGTCTTCGCCTCGCTTCAGATAGCGGGAGAACCCGGTCTGGACCCGGTCTGGATCGACAATCGTTCCATGAAAATCGATCATCCCTTCGGCCAGTGCGACGGATATCGCCTCGGCCAGACCGCTGCCACAGAGACCGACCGGAGTCGACCCGCCGGCGACATCGAAAACGAACCGGCCAGCAGCAGCCCGGACACCGGTTATAGCCCCATCACCATACGGCATCCCGGATGTGATCCCCTCCCCTTCAAAGGCTGGACCGGCGGCGACCGACGTCACCTGCCAACGGTCGCCATCATACAGAGCCATTTCTGCGTTGGTTCCGACATCGATGTAAAGGGCTGGTGTTTTTGGCGGTGATTGGCTGAAGAGGAAAGCGATCAAATCGCCACCGACAAATCCATTGACCAGCGGAAAGAGAAACAGAGGCGGGAGCCCCTTCAGGCCGAAAGGGTGCAGATCAAATTCAAAAGACGAAACAGCTGACGGCCGATAAGGAGGGAACAGGATCGGATCAGGAGGAAGGTTGCGCAGCAGGGTTGTAATCGCCGGGTTCGCGGCGGCGGCAGCTGATGCAATTGCAGAACGTTCTAGGCCTGCCTGCGTGCAAAGATCTCTCACCAGAGCATCGATAGCAGCGATCTGGAGGGTTTGAAGCTCTTCCCCTTTGCCAGTTTTGGCTGCTTCCAGACGCCTTACCACATCACTACCATACCGCTTTTGCGGATTCGGAAGTTGTCCTACTGCAAGACGTTCTCCATCATTCATGAGCAGAGCCCCGGCCAGGGAGGTTGTACCAAGATCAAGAGCGAGATGGATGACTTCCCTGGACATAGAGGGTTCCATTAAAATCTGACAGAGTGAATGACTTTGCTATTTATAGAGACGGGGAACACGACCACTGATCCCGCAGAACACCTCGTAATTAATCGTCCCGATCTTTTCAGCCCACTCTTCGGCCCGGATAAAATTGCCAGCGTTATCAGAACCGAGCAGAGTCACCTCATCACCGACTTGGGCCTCGGGGAGATCGGTCACATCGAGCATGATCCAATCCATGCAGACCCGCCCGGCAACCGGTACGCGTAGACCACGAACCAACGCTTCGCCGACACCGGAGAGGAGGCGATTGTAGCCATCCGCATAACCGATTTGCACGGTCGCAACCCGGCTCTCCCGATCAGCAATAAACTGATGACCATAAGAAACTCCGGTCCCTGTCGCAACCGTCCGGATTTGCATAATCGCAGAACGAAGAGACATAACCGGATGCAAATCAAGGTCTGAAAAAGCAGCAGACGGCAGACCGCCGTACAGCGCAATACCGGGACGGGCCAGATTAAAATCGCTGACGACACCGGTCAGAATTCCGGCGCTATTGGACTGATGAATATACCTCGGTGCAAAACCGGCGGCATGAATCGACTCAAGTAGCTGTTGAAAACGCTCGACCTGCTTTATCGTAAACGGGCTGGCCGGCGCATCTGCAAGGGCAAAATGCGACATCACCCCCTGCATCTCAAGCCCCTCAAACTTTTTCAGAAGGGAGAGGACTTGTGGTAGATCGACCGGATCAAAGCCGATGCGGCTCATCCCGGTATCAACCTTCAGGTGATAACCGACCGTACACCCCCGTTGCGTGGCGAGAGCAGAGAGCCTGCGGGCGGTCGCAAGATCATAAAGGTAAGGGGTCAGGCGGTATTGCAGCAGCAACTCCTCCTGACCGGGGAGAACAACCCCCATCACCAGAATCGGCTGTTCTATGCCGGCCTGACGCAACTCGACCCCCTCCTCAAGCGAGGCGACGGCGAACATTGGCGCTCCAGCACTTGCCAGCGCTCGACTGACAGCGACTGCACCATGTCCGTAGGCATTTGCTTTCACCACCGCCAGAACAGTCACATCGTCACCGGCTTTATCACACAACAGCTTATAATTATGAACAATGGCCGACAGGTCGATTTCGGCATATGTGAAACGACTATTTTCCACCTGACGCTTCTCCCTTAACAGATGTGTAAAGTAGAGGCATTTTTAGCACGCAGTGGCCAAAACTGTAAAGAAGGATATGCCGCTTTCGTCAAGCAGACCTGATAATCAGTTGACAGCGAAAGACCATTTCCGATACGCTGATTACCACTTTTACGGAGGTAGTCACATGTGTTTGGATCAAGGTGCTTTTTTGCTGATTCATGGTAATGACGAAAAATCGATGAAAAACGTTGCAACCCTGATTCCCGGGACGACATCGTTGAAACTGATCGACATCTACGGAAAGACCAGTGAAATCGACGGTGTCATTGATGAAATCAACTTTCTGAACAAAAGAATTGTTTTGGTCTAACGACCGAATTAGTCATACTGAGAACGAACAATTTTGTACCGCTAGGGGTGTGTTTCACTGAGAGTTCCGCAATCGAGCGGACGACCCTTCGAACCTGATCCGGCTTGTACCGGCGTAGGGAAGCGACCACGTAGCTCACAAAAGCCGCGTCCGCTCCGGACGCGGCTTTTATATTGGATATTTCAATGATCAAAGGACTCTACCTGATTACCGATCACAACCGGGACAACCGCCTTGTCGAGCGGGTGCGGGCAGCCGTGCGCGGCGGTGTTCGGATTGTACAATACCGGGACAAGGAGAGTTCCAAACTGGAACAGACGCGGTTGGCCAACGAACTGGCAAAACTCTGTTACGCCACCGAAACGCTCTTCGTCATCAACGATTCCGTCGAACTCGCTCTGGCATGCAATGCCGACGGTGTTCATCTCGGGCAACAGGACATGACGCCTGCAGAGGCACGGGCGTTGCTCGGGCCGGATAAAATTATCGGCATCTCGACCCGAACGCTCGAACAGGCGAGAAAAGCTGAAGCAGACGGAGCCGACTACATCGCCATAGGGAGTCTATTTCCGACCGGCAGCAAGGGTGACGCCAAACACGTCGGAGTCGACCGTTTGCGCGAGATTCGCCATGCCATTACCACACCGCTGATTGCTATTGGCGGCATCAATCGCTCCAATATTGGTGAAGTTGTTGATGCCGGGGCCGATTCAGTCGCCGTCATCTCGGCCGTGATGCAGAACAGTGACCCGGCCATGGCGAGCCGTGAGCTCTGCCTCGCCTTCAATCGAAACATAACGATGCCACGTGGAACGGTATTAACCATGGCCGGCTCCGATTCCGGTGGTGGCGCCGGCATTCAGGCCGACCTTAAAACCATCACCCTGCTCGGCAGCTACGGCATGAGCGCCATCACCGCACTGACCGCGCAGAACAGCTGCGGCGTCTCCGGCATCCACCCCTCCCCTGCCGACTTTGTTGCCGCGCAGATCGATGCCGTGCTGACTGATTTCGGCGCCGATATAATCAAAACCGGGATGCTCTTCTCAGCAGAGATCGTCCAGATTGTGGCAAAAGCCCTTAGGACCTTCAGACTCCCGGCCGTGATTGACCCGGTCATGATTGCCAAAGGGGGAGCACCGCTTTTGAAACCGGAGGCGATTCGTGCTCTGAAAGAAGAGATAATACCGCGAGCTTTTTTGCTCACCCCGAACCTGCCGGAGGCAGAAGCACTCGTCGGATTCCCGGTACGCAACGAAAAAGAGATGGGAAAAGCCGCCATCCGACTCCAGAAGATGGGGGCTCGCTATGTTCTGATCAAGGGGGGGCACCTTCCCTCCTCTGCGGTCGACCTGCTGCTCACAGATAAGGAGCTGCACCGCTTCACCTCCGAGCGGTTCGAGACCCGGCACACGCACGGGACCGGCTGCAGTTATGCGGCAGCCATTGCCACCTTTCTGGCGCAGGGGGAGCCGATCGAACAGGCCGTCGGCCTGGCCAAACAGTTTATCCGCGAAGCGATCCGCACCGCCCCGGGGCTCGGCCGTGGACACGGCCCCATCAACCACTACCAAGCCGCACAACTTTTTACGCAGACAAGCCGGGACACCAAACTCCGGACAACCAAATAGATGAGGACAGCATGACTCTTATGGAAAAAGCCCGTCAGGGCATCATTACCGACGAAATAAAGATTGCCGCAGCAGCTGAAAATATCGATGCCGAGACGCTGCGTGCCAATATTGCCGCCGGAACCGCCATCATCTGCAAAAACACCAAACGACCGAACGGCAAGTTGCTCGCGGTTGGCGCTGGACTGCGGACCAAGGTCAACGCCAACCTCGGCACCAGCAAAGACGATACCAGTATCGACACCGAGCTTGAGAAGGCACGGGTCGCCGTCGCCGCCGGCGCCGATGCTCTGATGGATCTCTCCACCGGTGGGCCGATTGACGAAATCCGCGCTGCAATTATTGCAGAAACAGAAGCGTGTATCGGGAGTGTTCCGCTCTACCAGGCGGCCGTCGACACGGTCGTACGCAAAAACAAAGCGATGGTCGACATGACCGCCGATGAGATTTTTGACGGCATCACCAAACATCTCGATGATGGCGTCGACTTCATCACCGTGCACTGCGGCGTCACCCGCGCGACCGTCGATCGGATGGACAACGAAGGTCGGATCATGGAGGTCGTCTCGCGCGGTGGCTCGTTCACCGTCGAATGGATGACACATAATGATGCTGAAAATCCCCTCTTTGAGCAGTTCGACCGACTGATCGAAATCGTTCGTCCTTACGACGCAACCCTATCCCTCGGCGACGGTTTTCGTCCCGGCTGCATAGCCGATGCGACCGACCGTGCCCAGATCCAGGAGTTGATCCTTTTGGGAGAATTGACCCAGCGCGCCTGGAAGGCTGGCGTTCAGGTGATGATCGAAGGACCGGGGCATGTCCCGCTGCACCAGATCGAGGCGAACATCCAGCTGCAGAAACGTCTCTGCCACGGTGCACCGTTCTATGTCCTCGGACCTCTGGTCACCGATATCGCCCCCGGCTACGACCACATCACCAGCGCCATCGGCGGCACCGTTGCCGCGGCCGCCGGCGCCGACTTCCTCTGCTACGTCACCGCCAGCGAGCATCTGCGTCTGCCGACGGTCGAGGATGTCCACGAGGGGGTCATGGCCTGCCGCATCGCCGCCCACGCCGGAGATATTGTCAAAGGGGTGAAAGGGGCAATCGACAAGGACATCGCTATGGCGAAGTGCCGTAAGGAGCTCGATTGGGAGGGGCAGTTCAAGCTCGCCATCGACCCGGAAAAGGCCCGCCGGATCAGAGCCGAATCGGGTGTCGATGAAGAGCATGGCGCCTGCACAATGTGCGGCGAGTTCTGTGCCTACAAGGTAATGAACGAGAGAAAGACAACGCTCCCGAAGAAATAAGAGATGTAGCATTATCAGAAGAAGAGGGGCGCTTCGATCGAAGCGCCCCTCTTTTTGTTGCAGTTTTCTGTTTTTTAGCCCCTCCCTACTCCCCGAGGTAGGTGTACGAGAGGAGCATCTTATCGAGCAGCTCGATAAAATGACTGGTCTCCTCGAAAGAGACCTTGCGCGAGGCGACTTTTTTCTCGAGGGAGTCGCGCACATGCTTGAGGATTTCCGGCCCCTTGTACTGCACGAACTTGAGGCTCTCCCAAGTCGCATCGCCGTGGATGACCGTATCGATCTTGTAATTGGTCTTCTTGTTAAAAGAGATGTGAACCGCGTTGGTGTCGCCGAACAGGTTGTGCATGTCGCCGAGAATCTCCTGGTAGGCACCGATCATAAAGAAGCCGATGTAATAATCCTCATCATTTTGCACTTTATGCAGTGGCAGAAATTCTGTCAGGCCAGTCTCACCGACAAAACTGCTCACCTCACCGTCTGAATCGCAGGTGATATCAGCGATGGTCGCCATCACATCCGGTTTCTGGGCGAGACGCTGCAGCGGCATGATCGGGAAGAGCTGATCAATCGCCCAGGAATCAGGAACCGACTGAAAGAGTGAAAAGTTAGCAAAGTAGGTCTGGCGCAGGTTCAACTGAAAATTCTGCAACTCTTCCGGAACCGGTTTCATCCGCTCGACAATACTATTGATCCTGATGAAAATTTTATTGCACAACCATTCGGCCAACGCACGGTCGTGCAGATTCAGATAGCCGAGATTAAAAAGACTGTCCGCCTCCTGAACCAGCTGTAACGTGTCGTGATAATCCTCACGCAGAGAGTGCCGATCAAGACTTTTGCAGATATCCTGCAGCTTCCTGACCGTCGGCGAAAGCTTCTCCGCGTCCTCAAGGACGTCGTCGTAATCCGGGAGGGCATTCTGGGTATTGGTATTCAGGATATTGGTAATCAGCACCGAGTAATGGGCGACGATTGCCCGCCCCGACTCAGAGACGATATTCGGGCAGGGGACACCGGCCTCATTGCAGACATTCTTCACCTGGTAGATGACATCGTTTGCGTACTCTTCGATCGAGTAGTTGACGCTGGAGAAGTAGCTCGATTTCGACCCATCGTAATCGACCCCGAGGCCGCCGCCGATATCGAGATATTCGAGACCGACCCCCATCTTGCGCATCTCGGCGTAGATCCGGCTCCCTTCGATCAGGGCATTTTTGATCTTGTCGATCTTGGTAATCTGACTCCCGATGTGAAAATGGAGCAGCTTCACATGCTCGAGCAGATCATTTTCCCTGAGCATCTCAATCGCCGCGAGCAGTTCGGAAATCTTCAGGCCGAACTTGGCATCGCTCCCCCCTGAGGTCGCCCACTTCCCGGTCCCTTTCGAAGAGAGTTTGACCCGGATGCCGAGTTTTGGCACGATCCCGGTCTTTTTCGACAAGGCGATGACCTTCTCCAATTCGAACAGTTTCTCGACAACAATGGTGATGTCGTAACCGATTTTGTTGGCGTAAAGGATCGTTTCGATGAAATCATTATCCTTGTAGCCGTTGCATATAATCTGCAGATCCTTGCCGGTCGCAAAAGAGATCGCTGCCACCAGTTCCGGCTTGGAGCCGACCTCCAGCCCAATCTTATGCTTTTTGCCATACTCGGTGATCGCTTCGACCACCTGACGCTGCTGATTGACCTTGATCGGGAAAAAGGTCTGATAGCCGGCCGGATAGTCGTATTCATCGATAGCGTTTTTGAAGGCGCGGTTGATCGCCGAAATACGCCCCTGCAGCACATCCATGAAGCGCAACAGGATCGGCGGTTTAATCTTGCGCTTGATCAGATCATCAACCAGGGTCCGTATGTCTATGGCGTACTTTGAATTCGGCGAGGGGTGTACACAGACATGCCCATTGCGGTTGATGGAGAAGAACCCATCACCCCAGTTGTCTATATTGTAGACTTTCGCCGAGTTTTTAATTGACCAACGTTCCATATTTTCTCCTATGGATACCTGAACTAAACGCTAAAATTTATGACAACCTGTTTTTGAAATCGTCGTAATGAAAACTTTTTACAACCTGTAATTCACCGGTTTCCGGCTCAAATGTACAGAGGTGCGGGTGCTGGATCCCATTGAAGGTGGAGATCTTGACCATGGTGTAATGGGCCATATCCAAAAAAGCCAGCCGATCGCCGGGCTTAAGCGGCCGCTCAAACGACCAGTCACCGATCACGTCACCAGCCAGACAGGAAGGGCCGCCGAGTCGGTAGGTGTGCGCTTTGAGGCCGGGGTCGTAACCGTCCCTGATCTCCGGCCGGTAAGGCATTTCCAGTATGTCCGGCATATGACAGGTCGCCGAAACATCGAGGATCACATTCGCTACCTGATTTTCGACGACATCGAGGACTTCGCCGACCAAAAGACCAGTCCCGATGATCACCGCCTCCCCCGGTTCGAGGTAAACCTCGACCTTGTATTTCTCCCGGAAGTACTTGACCAACTCGACCAACCCATCAATATCGTACCTTTCGCGGGTGATATGGTGGCCGCCGCCGAAGTTGATCCATTTCATCGCCGGCAAAAACTCGCCGAACTTCTCTTCAAAGACTTCTGCTGTCCGGGCGAGCGGCTCGAAGAGATGCTCGCAAAGAGTATGAAAGTGCAACCCCTCCACCCCGGCCAGCGACTTGCCGTCGAACTCACACCGGCGGATCCCGAGCCGCGAATTCTTCGCACAGGGGTCATAAATTTCGATCTCCCCCTCGGAGTGCTCGGGGTTGACCCGCAGGCCGATGGAGACACGCCCCTGCGTCTGCTCCCAGAGCGGCCGGAAGCGCTCAAACTGATTAAAGGAGTTGAAAACCAGGTGATCGGAGATCGCCAGCAGTTCGGCCACATCACTCTGTTTGAAAGCGGCGGAAAAAGAGTGAACCTCGCCGCCAAACTCCTCCCGGCCGAGTTTCGCTTCCCACGGCGAAGAGGCACAGACGCCGTGCAGTGTCTGACTGATGAGAGGAAAGGTGTCCCACATGGCAAACGCTTTGAGCGCCATCAGGATCTTTGCGCCGCTGCGTTTTTGCACCTCGTCGAGAATCGTCAGATTATGCCGCAGGCGACCGAGGTCGACCACATAGGCTGGCGACGGCGCGAGTTCAAGTATTTTGGAAATATCGATACCGATCAAAGTCTATAACCTCAGCTCTAAGCTATAAGTTTTAAGCTATAAGTGATTTGGTAAGTAATTTATTCTTATAGCTTATATCTACAAACTTACAGCTCCTATAATTCAGGCCATTCCCCTTCGACGACGACATACGGCAACCCCATCGGTCCAACCTCGTCAAGGAACGGTTGCGGATCGAACTGCTCCATATTCCAGACCCCCGCATCGTGCCATTTCCCGGTCAGCATCATGATGCCGCCGACGGCCGCCGGAACGCCGGTGGTGTAGCTGATCGCCTGAGAATTGGTCTCGGCGTAACACGCCTCATGGTCGCAGCTGTTATAGATGTAGACCTGCTTGCGCACGCCATCCTTGACTCCGCGGGCGATGACGCCGATGCAGGTTTTCCCCTTGGTCAACGGCCCGAGGGTAGCGGGATCAGGGAGGAGTGCCTTTAAAAAATGGATCGGCACGATCTTCTCCCCCTGAAATTCGACCGCGTCGATCCGGGTCATCCCGACATTTTGCAGCACCTCGAGATGTTTGAGATAGTTATCGGAGAAAGTCATCCAGAACTGGGCCTTCTTGATGCTCGGAAAGTGTCTGACGATCGACTCCATCTCCTCGTGATAGAGACGATAGATATTCATCGGCCCGATCCCCTCGGGGAAGTCGAAGCTCCGCTTGGCCGACAAGGGAGGCGTCTCAACGAAACGCCCATCTTCCCAGTGACGGCAGGCCGCGGTGATCTCGCGGATATTGATCTCCGGATTAAAATTTGTCGCAAACGGGAGCCCGTGGTTGCCAGCGTTGGCGTCGATGATGTCGAGCTCGTGAATCTCATCGAGATAGTTCTTCGCCGCCAGGGCGGTGTAGACATTGGTCATCCCTGGATCGAAGCCGCTGCCGAGCAGAGCCATGATCCCCTTCTCTTTGAAGCGCTCCCGGTAGGCCCACTGCCAGCTGTATTCAAAATGCGCCGTATCGAGCGGCTCGTAGTTTGCGGTATCGAGATAGTCGACCCCGGTCTCCAGGCAGGCATCCATAATGGTCAGGTCCTGATACGGGAGCGCCACGTTGATCACCAGCTTCGGCTGCTCCTTTTTAATCAGGGCGACGAGTTCCGGGACATTATCGGCATCGACCTGAGCCGTTTTGATTGTGATATCGGAAATTTCAGCGGCGATATCGTCACATTTTGATTGGGTGCGCGAAGCGAGAGTGATCGCGGAAAAGATATCCTTGCGTTGGGCGCACTTGTGAACGACAACCCGACTCACCCCGCCGGCACCGATGATCAAGACCTTGCTCATAATATTTCTCCTTCTTAACAACAATGATGCTCTCGCAAAAACTTATGGGATGGCTAAGCAAAAATTTTGGGCTACAAGGCTTGGTGATTTTTCAGGGGCGAAGGCATACATATGGCATGTCAAGGTCCTGAAAAAACGCCGTAGGGCGGACTTTTTGCGACGCCATCAACAACACTTAATAGTCAAATGTTGGCGGCGTCACCACCCAGACGATCTGCGCTGCAGTCTTGCCGACATTACGGACCGTGTGACGACGATCAGAAGCGAAGAGGAAACATTCGTCCTTGTTCACCCAGTAAACCTTATCATCAAGGCAGACTTCGATACAACCACGCAAGAGATAGCCAAACTCTTCCCCCTCGTGCACATCCTGCAGTTCCATTTGCGCACCCGGCTTGAGCGTCACCAACGCCGGATCGAGCTCACGGTTCTGGGCGCCGGGGACCAGCAGTTCGACCGTGACCGGATCGTCGTCAGCGGTCGACCGCACCCTCGCCTTGCTGCCGAAAACCACCTCGGTTTCGACCGGCACGGTGAAAAACTCCTGCATGCTGACACCGAAGACATCGAGGATATCCTTCAGTGTGGCGATCGACGGACATGTGGTCTCATTTTCCACCTGCGAGATGTACCCTTTCGTCAAATCCGCGCGACTGGCAAGTTCTTCCTGGGTCAACGAATTGATCATCCTGAGCCGTTTCAGCTCGGTTCCGATCTTCACAAGCAGCTCCTTGTTTAGTTATACTAATCAAAATGTCAGGGACAGAATAGTATCGATCCTGAAACATTTGTCAATTGTAAAAATAGCCATATTCCAAGGTCGGATACGAATGGTTCTATTTCAGAAGGACAAGTAGAGGAGAGAAGGAGAAACGGGGTTGATTCCCCCTTGAAAGAGAGCATTGAACATGGTCTAATTACGCTTAACTTTCAGATCAAACAAAACACACCGACACTCTCGGCTAGCGAGCAATTATTCAGACCTGAACCCTGCATGGATACAACATGAAACTTCTGACACGCAAACAACTGACGTTTATTCCTCTCTGCATAAGCTTCCTCACCCTAACGGCCTGCAGCATGAGTCGGCCGCCAATCGGCAACCCGGAAGCCCCCTACCCTCCGGTAGCCCCCTTAGCTGTCGGCGACATCTTCCATCCGGCAACCGGAACTCTGGTTTCACAAGAGACGATGCTTTCGATTGCCAGTGACAGCCGGATCATCTACGTCGGTGAAACCCACGACAATCCAGCTTCGCACCGTCTGCAGTTTGATGTTCTCAAAGCAACAGTCGAACGTTCCCCCGTCCAAGTCACACTCGGAATGGAGATGTTCACCCCGGCCCAGCAACCGGTTCTCGATCGCTGGAGTGCAGGTGAACTCGATGAAAAAACCTTTCTGCGCGAAGTTGATTGGTTCAGCGTCTGGAAGGGTGATTTTGACCTCTATCGCGACCTGTTGCATTTTGCCAGAGAGCACCATATTCCGGTGATCGGCCTTAACGCCGACAAGAATATGGTGCGGACAGTCGGTGGCAAACCGTTGGAAGAGTTGACGGCAGAAGAGCGAGCAACGATTCCTGAGCTCGATCTGACCGACCCGTACCACGCCGCCATGGTCAAGGCTATTTATGGTGACCATGTCAAAAGCGAAGGACGTCTGGCCGGATTTCAGCGAGTTCAGGCGCTCTGGGACGACACCATGGCCGCCTCGATCGTTACCTACCTGCAGAGTCCCCAGGGGGAAGGGAAAAAGATGGTCGTATTGGCCGGTGGGAACCATGTCCGGCACGGCTTCGGCATTCCGCGCCGGGTGTTTCGTCAGTTTCCAACCAGTTACACCCTGATCGGGAGCAGAGAGATCGAAATCCCCGAAAGCCGGCAGGCTCAACTGATGCACGTCAATATGCCCAACTTCCCGATGCTCCCCTACGATTTCATCGCCTTGACCCGTTACGAGGACGAGCCGAAAAAAGTCAAGCTCGGGGTCCAGTTTGAAGCGATCGAGGGTGCCGACGGGATAAAGGTAACCGGCGTAGTACCTGGCTCTGCCGCTGATCTGGCCGGACTGAAGGAGGGGGACAGTCTGCTGCAGATCGACGGCGAACTCTTACATGACAGCTTCGACCTGATCTACGGAATCGGGCAGAAAAGTGAGGGGGAGACGATAACATTGACCTATGAGCGCGAGGGGGAACAGTCCACGACCGAGGCACTCCTCAAGCCGTTGACTGGTCATAAACCATAAACAAGGATCGGCATGTTTGAGATCTACGGCAACTCCAAATACCGGAAACAGTCGATCGTATGATCGTTGACCATTCCGGTCGCCTGCATGAAGGCGTAACAGATGGTCGGTCCGACAAAACGAAAACCGCACTTCTTCAGCGCCCGACTCATCGCTTCGGACTCTACCGTCTGGGTCGGAATCTCGGCCATGCTCCGCCTCTGATTTTGCATGGGACTCCCATTCACAAAACTCCAGAGCCAGGAATCGAGACTCTCCCCGCGAGCAGCCAGTTCAAGACAGGCCTGGGCATTACTGATGGTCGCATCGATCTTTAACCGGTTGCGGATAATCCCGGCATCAGCCAGAAGCTGTTGCTTTTTTTGTTCGTCGTATCGAGCAATTTTTTCAACATCGAAATCGTCGAACACCGCTTTATAGTGCGCGCGCTTATTCAACACCGTCGACCAACTCAGACCAGCCTGTGCCCCTTCGAGAATCAGAAACTCAAACAACAGACGCTCATCGTGCACCACAGCTCCCCACTCCTGATCATGATAAGCGATCATGGCCGCCTGTTCGCCAGTCCATTGACATCTCTTTTTCATCCCGTCTCCCTTCAAAGTCATTCATATCAGCAACAATCTTCATACAATTGTGCCTGACCTCCTTTGCAGCGACAACCTCTTTCTTACCGTTTCCTAAGGGTTTTCCGTTTGACACTTCTGCGCCTCAGGTTGTATACAGGAACGCTCTTAATGCAAACAACCCCTACAGCGATCTGAATATACGGACCACATGGTCCAGACCAAAACCAAAACATGAAGGATTTTTATGCTCAGACTAAAACCTGAAGTCGTTGCCCAACTCGAACGAGTCCTCGGTTCCGTCGAAATGCTCCTCCCCAAAGTCTCCAAACCGGTCGACTGGGCGCAATGCCCCGCCGCCAACTGGCGTCGCCACTCTTTTTCCGGTTATCTCGAACCGGTCAAGATGACCGACACCACAACCCTCGATGAACTCCTCGGCGTCGAAGAACAGAAACAGACCATGCTCAACAACACCCGCCAGTTCCTGCAGGGGCTGCCGGCCAACAATGCTCTGCTCTGGGGGGCACGAGGCACCGGGAAATCTTCGATCGTTAAGGCGCTGCTCAATAAATATGCCTCTGAAGGGTTGCGGGTCATTCAGGTAGAGAAAGAGGATCTGATCTACATTTCCGAGATTTTCTCTGCGGTCGAAGATCAGCCGTACCGCTTCATCATGCTCTGTGATGATCTCACCTTCGAGATGGGGGAACTCTCCTACAAAATGCTCAAGAGCGCACTCGATGGCTCGGTCTACTCGGCGCCGGAGAATGTTCTGATCTATGTCACCTCAAATCGTCGCTACCTGCTGCCGGAATACGAAGGGGATCACCTCGGTGGCAAATACGTGAAAGGGGAGTTGCAGCAGAGTGAAATTCAGGAGGAGAAGAGTTCCCTTTCCGACCGCTTCGGCCTCTGGGTCCCGTTCCATGTTTTCAGTCAGGATCGCTACCTCGAGGCGGTCAAACTTTGCATAGAGCGCTGGAGTCACCAGCTCGACAAAGAAGTCCCATGGAGTAAGGATTTGGAACTGGCCGCCATTAAATGGACCCACGAGAAAAGCAAACGCTGCGGGCGGACGGCTTATCAGTTTTCCAAAAACTGGGTTGGGAAGTTCCTTCTCAAGTAATCGATACAAAAAAAGGCGGTCCGAAAGTTCGGGCCGCCTTTTTCATGAACGACTACTCACCGCTGTTACTTCTTGTGACAACGATTACAATTCTTCTTTGCCTCAAACGCCCGCTTCCCATCATGGCATTTTCCACAGAGCTGACCGGCATAGATCTTCTCCATTTTGATTTCAACTGTCCCCTGTTTATACTTGGGAAACATATCCTTATTATGACACTCTTTACATGATACTCCGGCATCCTTGTGGATCTGTCCCGAGAAGGTCACCGTCCCCATGGGGCTTTTCTCAAACTTAAGCTCCTTGCCGGGATTAATAGCCAAAGCAGCAGTTGCAACGGCCAACATTACACATACCAATATAAGCAGTTTTTTCATTTTTTCCTCCAGTTGTTATCAGAATTGATCTTTGCAAGCAAACATACACTTACCACGTTCAAAATCTCACACTTAAATCAACTATTCTCCCGCAGTCGCGCCAGGTCCTCCGGAGTCAAGCAGAGGGTTTCTCCAGCATCACGCTGCGGTTTTTTATCAAGGGCATCCTTCGGCTCCTCCTCAAACGCCAGGGTATGCTTCCCGATAGTGATCTTGTCGTTGTGATTCAGCGTCGCCTTCCAGTTGACAAACGAACCGTTCACGTAGGTTCCATTGGTACTTTTCATATCCTCAACATAAAAGGGATACCCCTGCCGGTAGATCTCGGCATGGCAACGTGAAACAGCGGCATTATCAATCTGGATGTCATTTTCCGCATCACGCCCTATCTTCACCCCCTGCGGCCCGATCGCGACTTCCTTGATCACCCTGTTTTTAAACAGCACAACAACCTTGGCCATGATCTCAACTCTCCCCTAGACAATATGGTTCACATCTAAAAAGAGACCTGCCACCTTGTAAACGTGGATTGCGTGTTGACCACGCAGAGCCACCTGCTTAGCTAGTAAGCAACCCTAACAAAAGGAGACAGGTCATGAA
>Ga0314774_1000726_pt1 | contig 24097 bp, 21 predicted proteins | sample MetaGCBIA2018_FD_204515 | JGI IMG/M metagenome (GOLD analysis project Ga0314774, IMG submission 204515) | Cryopeg brine microbial communities from Beaufort Sea near Barrow, Alaska, United States - CBIA 2018 | ecosystem: Environmental > Aquatic > Marine > Coastal | place: USA: Alaska | collected...
CAATGGAAATACTTGTGAAACTATACAAGGGAAAAGAGATTGAAGAATTTTATCACATGGATCTTCCGTATGTAGCTACAGGAAGAAAAGGAAGTGAATTTTTTTATTTTATATATATTGGTGAAGGTGAAGAAAAACTGCAATGCAAGTTAATCGATCATGAAAATCGGGGGAATCTTATATTGGTATTGGAAAAGAAGCAACAAATATCGAAAATAAGTGAATTCAATATTGAGAAGAAGGTATCAAAGATATATTATTTAAACGAATAGGAGAAAAAATGAAATTAGAAGCCAAAAGAGGCATTGATGTAGGAAACATCAATTTGAAAATTACGGATGCTGATAAAGCTTATATAATTCCCAATGTAATTTCAGAAATTGATGAACCTGTATCTATTAATACAACATTTCTAAGATTTAAAAAAGATGAAATGAAGAATCAAATAGATGTATTGGTAAATGGCAAGAGAGTGCAACTTGGTAATCTAGCCATTAAAAACGGTGGACGCGAACGAGGCATTAATGCTGAAAAGAATAGTGATGCAGATATTAAGATACAAACACCGATTCTATTAGCCTATGAAGCGTTAAAAGACAAACCGGGTACGACAGTGTTTGATGCTTCTGTTTATACCAGTTTACCGATCAGGGAGTTCAAAAGAAAAGAAAAAATTCAAAACTACATTGAATTAATAGCAGGTGAAAACGAAGTCGAATTTTTATCAGGTGATTATGCGGGCAATAAGATAAAAGTCAAGGTAAGAGAAGATAACATTGAAGTGTTTCCGGAAGGTGTTCTGGCATTGTTTAATATTCTCACAACAAAAGAATGTGGTATCAGGCCGGAATATCAGAAGCTGATTGGTTCAATTATCATTGTTGTTGATATTGGTGGTGGAACCATTGATATCGCAGGTTTAGAGGTCAACAAAGATGAAAACGGAACGCTTGATTTGAATATTGTGAATGAACTGGTTGATTTCATACCTGAAGGTGTTTTGAATATTGAAGACAAAATAATCAGAAGACTCAAAGAAAAAGAATATGAGATTTCGGCAGCAGAGCTTGATGAGATTATTCGTGATTCTGGTTGCATACTTGACAATGGTGAAGATATTTCGGATGAAGTTGAAAAACATGTTCGTCAATTGGCTGTCAAAGCAACAAAAAATGTTATGGATAGAATCAATGCCTTGCCAGCAATAAGAAGACGTAAGATCAAGAAGATTTTTACAACGGGTGGCGGGTCACTGTTACCGGCTGGAAATGCTGAGAAAAACTTGGGTGAGTTGGTAAATGAAGCTTTAGAGAGTAATGATTATCATGCTATTGAATCAGAAAATCCGTTGTTCGATGGTGTGAAAGGAATGAAGAAGCTTATAGATATGGATGAAGCGGATGAAAAAGAGTTAAAGGAATCAAAGAAAGGCGATAAATAGTGGGGAATCTGCTAATTAATCTAGGAGAATTACATTCAGCTTTTAAGAAAAAAGTAGCGGATGAAGAGAGAAAGCCGGATGGTTATTTAGTATCAATGAAGAATGTTGTCATTTCAATGGTTAAAATATATATTGAAAATGATGAACTTAATTATCATAATCTCTCCAAAGATTTCTTGAAAGTTGAAAATAAAAAAGGGAACGTATCAAATACAAATAGTGTTGACACAACTTTAGAGAAAAACGAGGTAAAAACCATAGAGGATAAGGAGATTGAAAAAACGGAAGCCGGACCAAGGGTTCGAGTGAACCGTTCGTTCAATAATATAAGCAGATGATTGATATAAGAGATCATGTTTATACTCGTATTCGTCAACGTTTCCCTAAATATAAAGAATACACGGATTTACAAATCAAAGAAGTTTTAGTAGTAGCTGCCATAGACAGTTGCGACTATAGGATACTTAAGAGGAAAAGAAATATAATAGCTATTATATTTGAAAACATTGTCATGATTACAGAAGCTGATGGAAGAAACATTAAAATAGTAACTGTATATAAGTATGGTGAAAAATCCAATAGCTGGATATATAAAGAAAACTTGATTCGAAGAGAGGAAGAATATGAAGAAATCTATTAGTAAAAAATTAGCGAGGATTTATGTAGTAACAAGTATTTTAGTCATGACAAATCTACCAGTATTAGCAACAGAAGCAGAGATCAACAACGCATGGTTAAAAACGAAAAAAAGTTTGAATATTTGGGCTTTTGCCATGATAATGATTGGTGTATTAGGTTCAGCAACAATTCTGATAACAGCAGGTGATGACGAGCAAAAGCAAACATCAGCTAAAAAATGGATTGTCGGTATTGTAGTTGGAGTGTTTCTCATAGGTCTTGCACCAACCATCGCATATTCGATATTGTTTTAGTCTATGAATAAATATCTTGCTGTATCAACGGAGATGTTAGAAGACAAAGTATTGGGCGGTAAATTAAATTACAGAGAAACGATCTGGCTTGTTTCAAACATGGTGATATTTACCATGTTAAATCCAATGATTGATAACTTGTTGATCATTGTACTGATACTTGTACCGATAAATATTGTTCTTTATATCATACTTAAAAAGAGATATAAAGGATATTATCTCGAATTGTATTTACATAAGAGATATAAAAAAATCAATAAAGTAGTTATACATAGCAATAAAAATGAGGATAAAAGGGATATAAATGATGATGGATTCACAACTTTAGATGAATCTCGAATAAGTATTTAATGGGTAAGTACGTATAATAAATGTATACTTCTATTTATTTTCCTGAAATCCTCGCCAAAAGTGGAGGAGAACAAATGAAAAAATTAATAGTATTTGTAGTGATTTTTACATGCATTTTTAGTAATTTTGCAATTGCTGAAGAGATAACGTTTAGTGATCTCACGGGTAGTGAATGGTATTACAAAAATGTAAATACATTGGTAACGGATAGTAGATTAATAATTAAAGGTTATCCAGATGGAACCTTTAAGCCCTTGAACAAACTGACACGTGATCAATTTATAACAATGGTTGTACGTGCATCAGGTTTTAACCTTGCAAATGCATCAGGTTATTGGGCTCAAAACTACATTGATAAAGCTAAAGCATTAGGATTTGTTGAAGATGGCGATTTTGATAATTATAAAAGTCAAATCACAAGAGAAGAAATGTCTATGATTGTCGTACGTGTCATTGAATATCTTGAAGGGGAAAGATTATTTACTGACTTGACACAAGTAGTTCAAGTTGTAAATGATTCTGAAGATTTCACATATAAATATGAAAATTACATAATGAAAACTTACAAGTTAGGTATCATTACTGGATATCCTGATCATTCATTTAAACCGCAAGGTGTATTGACTAGATCAGAGGCTAGTGCTGTTGTTGTACGCCTAATTGATGCTAGTGAGCGAATTGATTTTGATTATGAGGCACTGTACAACTCAATGTATAGTGGCTTTGAATCACACTTACTTGGTGGTGCTAACTGGGTCAATCCTTTAAAAGCAACAGATTTAGCAAATGCTACTGAAGATTGGGAAGTTATGACAAGTGACATGCTTTACTTGCCATCTAAAGCACAATTCAATCTTGATCGAGTTAATTTACAATCAGAAGATTATGCTTCAGGTGTCATTAACTATGATGAAATTGGTTCTTATGCTGGACATCTAGAAGATTTTGAAAGACTTTTGCAGCGTCGTATGCCACAAAGTGAAGTTGATGTTGTTATGCAATACTTAAGTAAGAAAACAGGGTACCATAGCTATTTAGCGCATGATAAAATTTTCTTTTATTTGGATAGTGAACGATACCTAGTACGCATAGATGAAGTAATGCTTGGAGAAGGAACCCAATATCAAGCAGCTGGTGAAGTCGCTTTTAATATTTGGTTTAGAGATAGTAACTTCATTAAAAATTATGAAGAAAATATTACTCAAATAATGCCAAATACAGATACGGTAATTTACCGATGAGGTGGCTTGAATGAAAAAAAAGATGATAGCTATCCTTCTTATTTATTCATTGCTAATTACATATATACCACAAACGGTTGTATATGCAGCAACAATTCCAACAGATATGCAGACTGCCTATGATGAAGTAGCGAGTCAAAGAGCTTTATGGGGTATCATATTCCCAGTACAAGCATTTGATGTTGATGTATGGAATGCTTATGGCGTGTTGGTATTAGATAATGGAGGTTCTTTTCCAAGCAATCTAGCATCTATAAGAGAAGCTGATGGAACACCTAATGATTATAATAGTGATGTTGACGAATATCGATATATCGGTAAGAATCCAGACGGGTTTTTAGTTAACAATCCAAAATATCCAGATGATAATAGCGGTTCAGCTGTTATAAACACTTATGAATGGCAAGAAAATGTAGAACCCCAAACTGATATAGGTCAATATCTAGTTACAGTTGATGATCAAACGTTCTATGAAACCGAAATATTCTATTTTCTTGAAACTGAATATGGAACACGCTTTGATGATACCGTAGATCCACAGTCATGGTTAAATGATGCAATAGTTATTGTGCCAGTTTCTTCAACCGGTAAGGGTGTCATTAAATTTATGCATAAATGGGATTCAGACAGCAATGGAGTAAAGGAAGATTGGTACATAACTGTAAACCTACGTTCAAAGAATGAAGCAATTATTGAAGGATGGGTAACTGAAGATATAACATCATCAGTTAATGCGGGAGTGGCAACACTAGGAACAACTCGAATTGCTGCGGATAATCGTGGTACTGAAAGTTTTGATGTGACACAAGGTATTCCTTCAAGTGAAGATCTATATGCAAATGTACAAGCAAGTGAATATATTCATGATGAAACATACAATCATGTTGATGGTTCAATAACTTATAAAGTTACAGTTACAAAAACTTATAAGTTATGGAAATGGGATGAAGATGATATCAAAGTTGACCTTAATGGCGATGGGGATTATGACGATCCTGGAGAAACAACTGCCGGATGGGATTCGAAAACTGAAACGGTAACAAAAACTTATGATATTGTTCGTGATTATAGCTTTTACATGATTGACCAGTTGTCAGTATTTGCGTTAAATCAAGCAGTGATAACAAATCCAGCTTTACCAAGTGGAGTTTTGACACTTGACAGCTCTGTGGCATCACCTTCTATTAGCATGACACGTGATACGGTAGTTACAAATCATTATACTGTACCAATAAGTGGCACAACTCATTCAATAGATCTTGGAACGCAGAATATCGGAAAAAGTCATAGTAATAAAAGTTATGATTCTGTTCCCAATGAAGATTTCACGGCTGACGCTGAAGCAGGAGTTGGAGCTATACAAGTTAAAAATGACGCTTTAACATTTGAAGGAGCAACACTCATGGATGGCGGATGGCATGATGCATCAGCACCGGTACCTTCAAATATTCCAAATGCGCCATTGAACAATCTTGATGATTTGTATCAAAAGGATTTAACAATTCAAAACACAGCAGCAAATGGTTCTAAAGCATCAACAGGAACAATAAACTTTACAGTGGTAGAAAATACAGGCTCAGAAACGTCATATTCCATGCCAATAACAGGGTTAAATGATGTTGTTGTACATACACCAGTAGTTTGTTATCCGACAATTACAGAGGACACAAATTATATCCAAGCAGTTGATAAAGATACGACAGTGCAAAATTTAGTTCTTGATCGTACATTTGATATTCATTATCCAAATAGCGGCCAACATATAACGGCAACTGGTTATGGAGTAAGTGATTATGAAAAATACGTTGATCAAAAACAAATAAAACTCAATTTTGATGTGTATTCAGGGAATGATCGCACTGGAACTTATATAGCAGCTAATACCTGGTTCGATTTAGACAAGACAAAGGATGATTATACCTTCTTTATCCCACATTGGGTTAAAGAAGGATCTAAGGAAATACTATTCAGAGTTATTCCTATCAACGATATTGGAAATAATACTCTTTTTGAATATAATGCAAATTTAGATTTAGCACATTATAGAGCGGTAGAAAGTATTGAGGTAGCTGTTATTGGTCAACTCTATGATCTGCAAGTTATAGGTACTACAGAAAAAGATTATGCAAACATGTTTTTCAATATTGATGGTACCAATACAGATGCCAGCTATTATGTAGGCAATGAAAACAATTATGGAGTGACCGATTCAAGTCATATAGACACACTGCCAATTATGCCGGGGAAAAATTCGAATAGCGGATTTGATAAGAAAGTGTTGAAAAAAGGTAGTGCATTTTTCTATTCTGTAAAATCAGCAGGGAATATGAATCTTGAAAAGGACTTTATGGTTGTATTACCAAAGTTTTACTATGTAGATTATTCCGGTAATAATCGTCAAGAAATAGACATATGGTATAAGGACGGTGCATTAAAGAATGCGACAGCATATCCCTATACGATAAATGCATCCTTAAACAACAAGTACTCAAATGTCAGTGATACACAAATAAACAACACCAGTAGTTATTATTTCGATGACTATTACAGTGGATCAAGGACAAAAAGCAACTACCAAACTTGGTTTCTACAGGATGAAACAAAGACTTCCAAGAAAATGGGTACGAGTCCATTAATAGCACTTGATTATGAGCAACGCCTTTATGTTGGAAGTACAAATGCATTACCGGCAGGCGTAAGCAATGAGGATGCCATTAAAGGGACACAAGAATATTATGGTGCCTATTTTATTCCTAATACTGCAAGGGCATTGCCTAAAGGTGACAATGATTTGAATAATGAATTGAAGGACGGTTACATTATCGTGAATTTTGAAATTTATACTATTCAAAACTTTTCAGGAGACACGACCGATTATCACTTGAGCTACAACGACAATGCATCATCAAATATGTTCAGCATAGAAAACTTTGATACTTCACAAGGTGTATTCCCATTGCAATATGGAGATGTGGCTTTTTATGATTTGAACAAATCAGTAGATACGGATTATACAGTTAAAGGAATATATTAAAGAATAGGTGGTGAGTATTTAATGAAATCAATAATACTTGTGTTTTCATTAATTGTAATAGTCTGGGCTGCAATATTAATAGCTGTTGTACTTGGAAGAAGAAACAAAAAGCTGAAACCTAAGAAAGAACCAAAAAGCACCAAGAAGTTAATGGTATATGAGGATATAAGTCGAGATTATCTTAATTTTAAAAGCATCAAGGATAATGTCATAGAATCTAAAGCAGGTAAATTCTCCATTGTACTGAGATATAGTACTCTAGATCCAAATACTTTGGATGATGAAGAAATGACAGTTTTGGAAACATCCGTATTTGAATTTGCCAAGAAGTTTAAAGGAGAAGCCAAATTCATCATTACAGAAGACAGGCAAGATTTGAAAGAATTGGCTTCCAAAGTTGAGGCAAGACAATATAAAGAAGGTGTATCAGAAAAACTCAAAGCATTTATTGGTCTTTATGTAAAAAGACTAAGAGAAATAAATACATCAACGGATGAATCGCAAATATCAAAATATATTTCTTTAAGTGCTGATGATATGCCGGAACTCAAACAGTATGTTCAAAACATCAAGAGCTCTTTTGACAAAGCAGGTATTGATTTGCATATGCTATCGAGACAAAAGACAATCGAAACGTTAATGAAAATGATTAATCATCAGACAAGAGAAGAAGTCAATATAGATTTGGATGCATTGGATCAAATAGCTCCAGAATGCATAGATGACAATGATGATTACTTATATCTTGGTAAAGATAAATATTGTAGGATTTACGGGATCATCGGTTTAACACCACGGACTTCGTTAGGAATATATGATTATTTATTTAAGACACTTAAAAACAAGATAGATATCACTTTTTGGGTAAAAAAAATGCCACATAACTACTCGATAAAAAAGATGAAAAGGGAAAAAGCCAAAGCAGCCAGCAACTATGAAATAAATAGAGATCAAAAATATGCTCAAAAAGCAAACTTGCTTGAAGAACTGATTGCACAACTTGAAGTCGGTGATAACACAATGCACAATTTAAAAGGATACATCAAGATTTGGGGTTCCACAAAAAAAGAGTTAGAACAAAACAGTAAAATATTTGAATCTGAAATAAGTGATACCGGAACGATTGTCAGACCATATATTATGGAGCAAACAAGAGCGTTTGCATCTGCCTTGCCAATTGGAGGAACTTTTACAGTCAGAGATGAAGAATCAGGCAATTATATTGATAAGACAAGATTCCTTGAGTTGTTGGCAACAGGCAATAATGGAATACAACATAAAGATGGGAATTATTGGGGACCGGAAAAATATACAGGTTCACCTATAGTTTATAATCCATTTATTGGAGCACCCATTTTAACAAATCCAATGATGGCTGTTTTTGGGAAATCAGGAGCAGGAAAAACCGAAGTCATATATGGATTACTTGAAAGAGATGCAGCCATGGGACTGCACCAAATAATATTTGATTTGGAAGATGAAGCTGAACATCGAATAACGGATTTAGGTGGCAATTACATTTCGGTTAGACCAGGAGAAAAAATCGGTCTTAATATGATGGATGTTGAAGTTGAGGAGAATAACAAAGGGGAAAGGTTTATTGACCTCTATAGCAAGAAAATTGAAGTTCAACAATTCTTAAATGTTCTGATGGTTAAGTACAGTAAAGAACGTAGAGAATTAGACGGATTGGAATTAACTATCATTTCAGAAGCTGTAGACAACTTATATATCATGGAAAGAGGTATTACTAAACAACCAGAGACTTTATACGAGGAAAAGGAAAAAGTCGATGGGGATTCAGTGGTAATAGGCAGAAGAAAGAAAAAAATGCCTATTCTAAGTGACTTGAAAAAAGAGCTGGAAAAATATCCTTTGACAGCAGATATAGCGCAGATCATGAGTATCGTTACAGGTGCAGGTACATTATCCATGTTTGACTGTGAAACAAGCATTGATATTACAAGAAATAAATTAATTGCATTTGGATTCAAAGAAATAAAAGATCCATTTGGAATTGAACTGGCAACAATACAATTGCTTACTCATGTTTGGGCCAAATATTCAGATTTTTCAATGAAGAAAATATTTAAATCAATAAAAATCGATGAAGGTTGGTTTATATTCGTCAAGGAAAGCATGACGAAATTATTAGATAACCTAGAACGCCGAGGACGTAAATACAAGATTGGTATTTTGTTAGGAACACAGCAAGTCAATGACTGTATTCCGGATGAACATTTTGAAGGAAACAGTGTTTTGCTTGAAAATTCATCCACAGTACTGTTGCTAAAACAAAATGCAAAAACAGCAAAAAAAATTGTTAAGTATTTCGATTTGCCGGAGCATTACGTAACTGAAATTCCAAGATTTGCAATAGGAGAAGGTTTGTTATTATCTGAAGAAAAGATAATACATGTTCTATTTGAGAGAATTGGGAACTTTGACTTAGATTCACCAGATGAAGAGATAGGTGACTTTGACTTGAATCCATCAAATGAAGAAAGTGGGGTAGTAGGGTGGTAAACATTGATGATATGACGTATTCATTGTTAGAAGTAAATATCAGTACTATTATGGATGCGATGTTACATTTCATGCAACCCTATACTTATTTGGTTTTATTAGGCGGCATCTTATCTGTAGGTGCAGGATTGATTTTACATAGAGATGATAAAAACAGAGTTGATGTCATGCATCGTATGCTATATATTATGCTTGCATTTTTTCTTATATCATTTGCTGTAGTGATGGCGAGTGATATACAAAAAATACTTACTGTCTTTGATCATAATGCATTAATTGGTGCTACATCACCAGGAGCTCAATTAGATAGTGAGTTAGCCGAAATGGAAGGCATGAAAGATGTCGGACTGGGTGAACTTATGCTCATTGGAATTTTAGAACTTATAGCTGCATCGTTTAAACAAGTGAAAATGTGGTTTATTTCAGACATGGAACTAAAGGAAATACTGTTTGGAAATGTCAGTAAAGTATTCATGAACTTTAATGTGAAATTAGAAGATGGAACAACCTTCGACCTTTATGGATTTGTATTGCTTCTTGTAGGGATCGTTATTTTTCTGATGATTGTTTTCAGAGCATATAAGATCATGAGAGAAGCAAATGTTGATGATGCAGAAATTGAATTAAGAGATTTGTTTTCAGATATATTAGAGATGATCGGAAAAATTCTTATGGTTCCCATCATTATATACTTCTTAGTATGTATAAATACAATGATTGGTAATGAATTAAACAAAATCGAGGTTCAATCATATAGCAAAATCAGTACACTAGGTGCTTTGAAATATGGGATGGGAATAAGCATTGCCAAAATATACATTACATATATGGAAATGAAACTATGGCTTATTATATTATCGAGAAATTTTATCCTAAACGGCCTGCTTATAATAGGACCATTGGCGGTTGCTGTAAAAGCAATGAGCGATGAGTTTACATCATTGGAAACATGGCTGACACTAGCGATAAAGTTTGCGTTTATACCTACGTATTATGGCTTGTCTTTTGTACTTGCCGTTATGTTTATAAACTATATCCCTAATAAGAATCCATTGACAGATGTTATTGTGTATTCATTTATCTTTAGATTAGTAGATGTATTGATACCCATATTTGCTTTGAAAATGGCAAGTCGGGATGGGAACAAAACGCCAGGAATGAACATAGTCGCAGGATTGATGGCAGTACGTGCAGTAACAAACCTTTTGACTTCACCACTAAGAACCATGAAAGCTGCTGCAAGTGGAATTGAACAAGTTAATCGTTTGGGAAAAATAATCAAATAAAATCAGGCATAAGTTTTGGAGGGAAATGATATGGCTAAAAAATATGAGATTGGATCATCAGATAAGATTTGTTGGAATAAACACCCTATTGGTGATGAAACAATGGACTCATGTCTTAAATCAAGAGAAGTAGAAATTGGAGATTCTGTGAAAGCATATAATTCTGAAGAAGTGTTCACCAATAACGAGTGTAAATTGATTCTAGATAATCTTGTTGAGTAAAGGACTCAATAATGAAATTTACAGAGATTATACGACTTGTTGCGACAAAATTCTTTGCGAAATTGATAACATTAAAAGCTGCAATCATAGTATTGATATTTATATCCATTGTAGTGATCTTGGAAGTGATTTCAAATATTCCGATTATTGGAGATAAAATAACCGATAATGTAAAAGATCAAATTGAAACAATGGCTACAATGCAGGTTTTAGATGCTGATAAATTACCATATTATCTTGAACTGGAAAATGGAAGTTATCTTAAAGAAATAAGTGCAGTTAAAACAATAGAAAAAGCAACCTATAGTTTGACTGATATCAGTGAAGAAAAAAATTATGACTTCTTAGAAAATCCATCATCAGAAAGTGAAACAGTAGAATTGGATATGACGGCTAGAACGCGTAAATATCGCTTGTGGTGGCAATCGTTAGCAGCATTCGACATTATTAGCTTGGGTGGGAATGAATCATCTACCAAAGTTGTTGATAAAGTTTCAGAAACCTTGTCACCTATATATAATTATAATTTCATAAAGGATGCATATAATAATGCAGACAACTTTGATCTGAATGATTATAGTTTTACAAAAAATATTGTAACGACTAAATACTATGTTGATGGCACGTTAACCAATACTAAAACCTCACAAACGAATATAAAAGAAACTATTCCATACCCTTGTTTGGAAACTGTGTCAACAATGTTTTTTGATTATACCTTCACCTATGTGTTAAGAGAAGTGAGTGATAAAGAATCCAGCAATACAACGACAACAACAGGCAGTACATATATTATGGCTGACAATGGCTCGTATATATATGAGTTTTATAGCTATCGTTTGGCAAATCCTACAGAGGTGGGACAAAGATATAAAAAAGCAGATACAAAAACTGTCATTACAACGGACAGCGAATATAAATACTTTTCATATTTAACAAATGAATCGGTTATTAAAAATGAGAGGTATATAAGCTATTTTGATGATAATACAAAAGAAAATGGCTTTGAATACAAAGAGGAAGAAGCGCTTGAAATAGTCTTGCTAGGGGAACATATAAGTGATGCATATGAATTTGTAAATCAAGGGTTAAGCTATTTTGATCGAAGTCCTAATTATCTATATATACAATCTGAAGCATATAGCGGTTCAGTCGCTGGTAATTACAACCTTTCAGACCCAGATACAGGATACTTGCTTCCTATTAAGTTTTCAGATAAAGAAGACGTTGTCTACACTGTAAGGATAAGTTCACCCTATGGGCCACGAGATTATGGTGATGGATTTCATGACGGCATTGATTTTGCAATACCAGTTGGTACACCCATTGTTGCAGCTCAAAGCGGAACGATAACTGAACATGGATATAACAGTGTAAGAGGAAACTATATTGAAATAAAACATGAAAATGGAACATATACCAGATATTGGCATAATAGTAGCTTATTAATACCTGAAGACTTATATGTTGAACAAGGCGAAGTCATTTCGTTAAGTGGAAACTCTGGAGAGAGTACTGGTCCTCATTTACATTTTGAATATAGAGATTCTAATCATAATCTTTTAGATCCAATGCTAATTTTACCATTAGTGAAAAAAGTGAATTAAGATTTACGGAAAGGAACAAGAATGAAAGTAGGAATGTTGCTTGGAAAAGAAATGCTTAAAAATTTAATAATAGAGCAGTTATCTAATCATAGTCTGAAAGAATTATTTGTATATAACATGGAACTCTTTAAAAATGAAAGCATGGAAGTGGTCTATGTTTATGAGGACATGGTTAAAGATATCGATGCAAGTACCTTAGTAAAAGAAAGCCGGCAAAATGGAATACGTATGATCTATTTCATTAAAAGCGATAAAACTCAACGTATCAACGAATTTATTGAAGAAGGCATATATGATATTTTAACTGGAGAATTTGATAAGAGTGAAATAAAATCCATTTTAAATAAACCCAAAGTATATGAAGATGTCAATCATTTATTGAATGCTGAATTGGAGAAAAAACCCAAAAGTAAAAAGAAAGTCAAAAAAGAAATAGATAAATCGAAACCAACAATCTTGTCAGGAATATTCAAGAGAGATAAAAAAGTTGAGAAGATGGATATTGTTGATAATGATATAGAAGAAGTAGAAGTTAATAAAACGAATCACAAGGAATACGCGTTTGAAGAATTTGAAACTAAGAATCGTAAGACTACACATGATTTTGAAGTCAAGAAAGATATTGAACAGAATAAAGACGGAGAAGATCAACTAAACAATCTTCTTAGTAAAATGCAGTCGAATGATTCTTTAGGTGTTAATAATTTTGGATCTGTGAAAACAAAAGCAGAGAAGGAAGCAGAATATAAGGACAGGATGGAAGAAGATGCCGAGCGTGGAGCAAATGAAGATGTCGAACGCAAGTTAAAAGAAGACGCAGAGCGTAAATCAAAAGAAGATGCCGAACGTAAGGCTAAAGAAGATGCCGAGCGTAAGTTAAAAGAAGACGTAGAACGCAAGTTAAAAGAAGATGCTGGGCATAGGGTAAAAGAGGATACAGAGCGTAAAGTTAAAGAAGATGTCGAGTGCAAGGCTAAAGAAGATGCCGAGCGTAAGTTAAAAGAAGACGTAGAGCGCAAATCAAAAGAAGATGCTGAACGTAAAGTGAAAGAAGATGCCGAGCGTAAAGCTAAAGAAGACGCAGAGCGTAAGTTAAAAGAAGATACTGGGCATAGGGCAAAAGAGGATGCAGAACGCAAATCAAAAGAAGAAGCCGAACGTAAAGTGAAAGAAGATACAGAGCGTGAGTTAAAAGAAGAAGCCGAGCGTAAAGCAAAAGAAGATGCTGAACGCAAAGTTAAAGAAGATGCAGAGCGTAAAGCTAAAGAAGAAGCCGAGCATAAGGCTAAAGAAGAGAAAAAGCGTTTAAAAAATATAAAAAGAGACGTTAAATTTGATCAAGTAAATAAGAAACGAATATTGAGTAAGGGTGTTGAACGAATAAAGCCAAAAAAAGAAAAGATAAGTGCAACCAATAGGATTAGCAAATCCGATCAAAAACTAAATGGACATACTACCATTTCTATCATGGGAGTAGACAATGGAGTTGGCACTACACATAGTGCATTAATGATTTGCTACTCATACTCAAGGAACAACAAAGTTGCATATGTTGATTTTAGTAATAATGACAAATTCAAGTATTTTAAAGAACAATTTGATATTGCAGAAAAGAAGAATAAATTCAGTTATCATAATGTTCACTTTTATAATGATAAAAGCATATATCATAATATTAAGGACTATGACCTTGTTGTATTTGATTTAGGCAATTACAAAAACAATGCCAATCAAATGACATTTAAAATGACTCAGCATAAATTTGTCATGGGAGATTCAAACTTATCTAATCAAAAGAAAATATTTGATTTCAGTAAAACGTATAAAGAAACATATAAAGATTACACGTATATTCTTAAGACTGCATCTAAAGAAGAAATAAATGGATATAAATCATATATTGATACAAAAAAGGTTTATACCATCGATTATGAAAAAGATTTTACAAAACCATCACGAGAAACAATAGAAAAAATCCACAGGATAATAAGGAGTTAATATGAAAAGAACAAGAAAATTACTGTTAAATGTATTGCTGATACTCATTCTGATTATCGGATCACTTGCAGGTGGCTTTTATGCAAACCATATTATTGCAGAAGATGAAAAAGAAAGTATGATTTTAGAACATGAAAAAGTCGTTGGTGAATTACAAATGCAAATACCTCAAAGGAGTTCAGTTATCGTGTTGGCGAAAAGTCTTGAAGCAGGAAGTAAACTTGAGGAATCAGATTTAATGACTGTGCAATATGACATAGATCTAATTCCAGAAGAAGCCATATTATCGAAAGAAGAAGTTGTAGGGATGGAATTGAAAATCGGTAAATGCGGAACTACAATATTAACAGCAAATGACGTGTATGAAAAAAATAATCTTGAAGATGATCATAGAGAGAGTCAATTTAGTTATATTAGATTACCGGATAAACTTACTGAAGGTGATTATGTAGATGTGCGAATCCTGTTTCCTACAGGCCAAGACTATGTAGTGCTAAGTAAAAAGAGGATTTCAGATTTAGAAAAAATCATGGATACAAATAATGTGATAACAAAACAGACAATATGGAGTATTTTAGATGAAGAAGAAATAAAAAGGATTGGTTCGGCAGTAGTTGATGCATATATATACAATGGAGAGTTATATGCAATTGAATATGTAGAACCGTTTTTACAAAAGGCAGCTAAAGTCAATTATCCGGAAAATGCTAATGTATTGGCTTATATAGCAGAAAATTCAGGAGTTGTAGATTTAGCAGCACACAATCTAGAAGTAAAACTAAGAAGTGATTTAGAATCTTCACTTATACAATACTTAAAAGAAGATGTGAAATTCCGAACACCTACTGAACTTGATGAAAGCTCAATAATCAGCAATACAGAAGACATAACTAATCGAGCTGCTGAAGTGATTGAACCGGAAGTTCCAGTCGCAGAGGCTAATGCGTCAACAGCCGAAAAAGTGACAACAGATGAACCAGAAGAACCTAATGATTCACCAGAGGAATCAAATTCATTTAACTAATAAAAGAAGGTTGGACATATGAAAAAAATAAATTTCATTGGAATGGCAGAATTAAAAACTGAATATATACTGTACATTTGTAAAATGTTGAAAGAAATGAAGAAATGTAAAGTTTTACTAATTACAGATAATGTTTTTTTTCAAGGTGAAAGCAAACCTTATGAATATAGTTCTGACATTGATTTGTTTGTATTAAGTTCTGAAGATGATACAAAAGGAATTGTGAATCAATTTGAATATGCAAGTTACGACTATATTATTCATGATAGTCAAGATAGTTTAGGCGATATTGAGTACTTCAATAAAGTTGTAGTAAGTGATACTTTTAGTCATCATATCAATTATGCAGCTTCTGCTAACGAAGAAATCGATCACCTGTTGATCATGAATTTATTATCGAACAGTAAAATAACACCTCGGTTCATACAAAAAAAATTCAACGTAAAAGTTGAAAATATCATTCATTTCTACTTGGAGTTAAAGGACAGAGCGATTCTTATTGATAATAGCTACAATAATTCATTACGTGTAAAAAATTTCAGCAAAGTCTTTAAAGAAAGTTTAACCTCGCTTTTAATGGTCATTCTTCAGGAAGAAAATGAAGAGATTGTTTTTAAGGAGATTAAGAAAGTTTGGAGGAACAGTAAATGAAAATTGCTTATTGGGCTATGTTTCATGGACAAACGAAATCGACAACAAACATGCTATTGATACATATATATGCAGCATTAAAATCGGATGTAAAACAATTAATAATAAGCAATCAATTTTCATATAATCTGATTGAGGAGTACCTAGGCATTGAAAAAGACAAGAATACATCATTGGATAACTTGCTTACTGCCTTGAGAAATAAGACATTAAGACATGACTATTTTTTAGATTACACAGAAAGTCTTATGAAGAACCAGGCATTGGATATTATTACTGAAAGCATTCACTCCCATAGAACAGTTCCAAAAAACATTGAAGAACTATTTGTTGGTGTTACAGAAATAGCGGACAAGATATATAAAAATGTTGTTACTGATGTAAATGCCGGATTAACTGATTTCAACAAATGCATATTAGATTCTTCAGACTTGATTATTGTAAATTTGAATCAAAATAAATATGCGGTAAAAGAGACGATAAAAGAAATCAGACGATTGAATTACGAATCAAAGGTCAAGTATATTGTTGGTGATTACATCGAAGCGACAAGGCTTACGAAAAGAAATATGGAGCGAACATATAAAATAGCGATTGAAGGAGTTATTCCGCATAACAAAAATATAATGAATGCAACGAATAGCGGTAACTTGCTTGATTTTGTCAACCAAAACCTCGATGTTCAAGAACACGACGAAAACTATTATCTGTTTTCACAACTGAATAATATTTCAAAGCACTTTAGATAAGGGAAGATAAGGGGAGTGGAGAATGATTGACTTTTTAATAATTGTGTCAATAACTGCTGTTATAGTATTTGTTGCATATTATGTTATTACAAAAAATAGAAGCAGAACGATAGAAGAAGAATTGAAGTACCATGAAGTCGAAGCGCAAAATATAACTATTGATATTTTAAAAACAAAGATTCAAGAAGAAATCAACACCTATACAAAAGAAAATCTATTGGATAAAGGATATAAGACCAAGGAAAAATACGAAAGTGAGAATAATCAAAGGAAGCGTTTTAGAGCAGCACTGGACCGGTGTAAATTCGGTAGTAGGGTTGATAAAAACTTAGTTAAGGATTTCATGTATGACAGGCTTACCGAAATGATTGGCGATGATCTTATTGATGCAGTCCTGCCATTTGAAGAGCAATTTAAATTAGTGATTCAAGATAAATTTGAAATTATCCTATACATATACAAAGAATTAAAAGATCATGGAAACGATGCAATGGTTACATTGATACAAGAGTATAGATTGGATTCAATAAAAAATGTCATTGAGGATGGAACTGACAGTTATATAATCACAGTGGAAGAGATAGAAAACATTTTCAATGAGGTATATCCAAATTATCAATTGTCGACACGAGACAAACTGAATATTATTACACAAAGAGTTTATCAAGAGATAAAAGGTTTAGGATGCATTGATGAAATACGTGATCAAAATATTGATGGAATATCCGGAGGAGTATCTGGGCGGATAATGACGGATGTCGAAGAGATTTCAGTATCGGAATTTATAGAGCAATATAAATCCAATAAGATGAATTATGATTCAGTGTGGTTTATGTTTGAAGGAAAAAACATACATTTATCCTTCCTTTCATTCAAGTCTGAAGCAGAACTGATTCGTGTCTGTATAAATATTTATAGAAATAATAGACCTGGAGAACTAAGTGAGAGCATTGGCTATAAAGTCAATGATATGGCTGACAATTCTCGTGTCGTAGTTGCAAGGCCCCCATTTTGCGAGTCGTGGGTATTTTTTGTCCGGAAGTTCAACAAAAGCATAAGATCACTTGAAGAAATATATGTAGAAGAGAAAGTCGCCGGTTCAAAGGTAGTAACGGAATTACTTAAGTATTTAGTTCTTGGCCAAAGTGTTTTAGCAATAACCGGCGGTCAAGGGGTAGGAAAAACAACTGTGCTAAAAGCAATTATTAAAGAGATTAAACCTACTTTACCACTTCGGATAAATGAGATGGCGTTTGAAGTGCATGGACGTGATATCTATGAGGATAGAAATATCGTAACGTTCAGAGAATGGGGCGACATCTCTGGTAAAGCTGGAGTTGACTTTTCTAAAAAAACGGATGGAACAGTAAATGTTTTAGGTGAGATTGCTACGGATGAGGTTGCTGCTATCATGTTGGATTTAGCGCAAGTTGCCTATCTGTTTACAATATTTACTCATCATGCGAAAACAACAGATAACCTGGTAGAAGCAATAAGAAATTCATTGCTGAAAGAAGACGTATTTAGAGATGAAAAAATTGCTGTGGAGCAAGTTGTTCAAGTCTTAAACTTCGACATACATCTTTCAAAAACATCTGAAGGCAATAGATATTTAGAAAGAATAACGGAGATAGTACCAGTTAGTGATCCTGAGTATGACGGAGATTTCAGCAATCTTAATGAACATGCGGCACGAATAAAATACTACGAAGAAACAGTTAAATATTATTATGGTGTGACTGGAAGAAAAAAATATGAAACGGTGAATATTCTCGAATATAAGAACGGCGAATACCAAATCAGCCACAAAATTAATGACAATACTTTAAATAGAATGAAAGAGGTAATGAATTCAAAGGATTTAGAAGGCTTTGAATCATTTATCAAAAAATCATGGGGGTGAAAAATTGACGGGTGAAGAGATCTTACTAATATTTATGGCTTCCTGCCTGGTACTAATTGTAATAATGAGTATAGTTTATTTGATTTTAATCAGGAAACAATCTAAAAATAGAATAATGAAAAAGAAAATAGAAACCAGATCTCAAAAATATGAAAGATTTTTATTGAAATTATATAACTGGACTACTCAATACTATATTGGTAAGAAAGTTGCATTTAGGATAAGACAGAGATTTTCAATTGCTTCGATGTATAAAGAAGAAGAAATTCGACAGAGAACAGCAAAGACACTTTTAACTTTGGGAGTGTTGTACTTAATAGTATTTACAATACTGATTTTGACCGCGGAAAGCATCATGACAGTAGTTGTTTTCTCGGGAATTTTATATTTAACGAGTCGTAGTGTCATAGACATATTTGTACTTCAAGTAAGAAAGAGAATTTTAAATGATCAAGTTTCATTAAACAAAGCTATCCGACTTAAGTATTATGAAACGGGGCTTGTTGATGATTCCATTGAACTAGCTGCTGATGATCTGATGAGTGATGGCAAACTTGAAATTGCAAGACAAGGATATAAAATAGTTGAAGCACTTCGTTCAAAGGATAAAGAGCAAGAGATATATGATTATAATGAATCGGCTCCAAACAAATATTTAAAACTGTTACTGGGGTTATCATATATGACTCAAAGTTATGGTGATAACAAGGTAGGCGATATTTCTGCTTACACATATAGTTTGAAACTTTTAAACCAAGAAATACGAATGGAATATGAAAAAAAGGACAAGGTTGGTTATATTTTTAAAGCTGTCGACATATTTATTCTGTTGCCGCTCCTAGCTACAAACCTTGCGGCTAACTGGTTGTCTAATATGTTTTATGATATCGAAGTGTATTTCAATTCATCATTAGGTTTATTAACAAATGTTCTAATGTACACAATCGTCATAGTCAGTTATTATGTCCTACAAAAAAGCCAACAGGATACGGATGACAAAATCATCCGTACACATAAGGATTTAAAGATTCACCCTATCTTCAGGTATATAACAAGTGGCTTAAAACCAATGCGATATACGACAAGATACGTTAATCTCGAGAAAAAATTGAAAGAAGCAAAAGAATCTAGAAATGTGGATCAGTTCTATTTTAAAAAATTACTGTGGTCCATAGCCGGTTTAATATTTTCCATTCTATTTATATTAATTGTACATCAGATGGCCGTAAATAATATATTCAATATGCCATCAGTCGATTACATTGGAAACACAGTGAATATTGGTTCCTTTTCTGATGAAGATATGCAGGCGGCGAATGAGATTACACGATTTGACAATGACTTGATAAAAGAAGTTGAAAAAAATAAAGGCATGTATAAAGACGTTTCAATGGACAGCAGTCAAGAAAACTCGACAAGCACGCCGACAGAACAAGTCATTGAAGAATACCTGTCAACTAATTCAGATCATGAATATGAAAAAATTGAAATAAAAGCAATAGCTGAAAGAGTACTGATGAAAATGGAAATAGTTGATAACGAATATTTCAGGTGGTATGAATACCTGATCGCAATATTATTCGGATTAATGTGTTATTTTATTCCAAACATAGATGTGGCTATCAGAAGAAAAATATACCTGGCTGAAGAAGACGATGAAGTAAATCTTTTTAACTCATTAATACTGATGCTTATCAATACGCATGGGGTAGATGCATATGAAGTTCTAGTGTGGTTACAACGGTTTAGTAGAATATTCAAGGAAGAACTGGAAATGAGCATCGTCGATTATGACGCAGGAGCAGAACAAGCAATTGAAAAATTAAAAAAATCAATTGAAAATTCAAGTTTTAAAGAATTACTGGATAATCTGCAAAGAGCCACAACAATATTGACTCTAAGAGAATCTTTCGATGAGCTGCTAGGTGATAAAGAATATTTTTACGATAAACGAAAGGAGGATAATGAAAGGTTAATACTACGAAATAGAAACATAGCAAGCATGTTAACCATGATTCCCATATCGTCACTTATAATACTGTATCTAGTGATTCCAGTTTTATATGTTGCTTTCCAGGGATTCAACAATATGAGTTTAGACAATTTAGGATAATGAAAGAGGAGAATATAATATGAATACAGGAATTGATTTTTTAAAGACAGGTGTAATAGCATTAATAGCAATATTGTTTATATCAGCAATAGTTTTCTTTGCCGGCAGAGGATTAGGCTTTTTCAACAAAGCAACAGAAGATATTGGAAACATAGAAAAACAAGCAGATGAAATGCAATTTACCTCTCTTGAATTTTCAGAAGTAAACGGTGCAACAGTTCTTTCCAAAATCAGGGAATATGAAAATGAAGAAGGATCGTTAATCGTTCAAGTTACTACTTTTGGTGGTGGTACGGATCAATATGTCAGTACCGGTACTGTTGCAGCCAGCTCATATGCAGTGAGTGGAACATTAACTGCGGTAGCTAACTTTACAAGTGATTTAGGCAATGCCAACGATGATACCCATACAAATTATATCAATAAAGTAGCTATGTTTGAGGTGAAACTCGGTCGAGATTCTAATGATGTTATTAGAGCGCTGGTATTTGAACAACAATAATAATAATTAATTGCCATACCTCTAAATGGGGTATGGCAAAAAAAAGAGGTAAACATGGAAAATATACTAGAATTTTTTATCAGAGGAGTCGGAATGATTATTGCAGCAGTAGCGATGACATTTTTTCTATCCAGTCAAAGTGTAATAACGATGATATTAGACATAGAAAACAATTCAGACTACTATCTTACAGACAATGCCAGTCAGGAATATGAAGAGTACGTTTTAGGACATGAATTGGTAGCTCAAGTCTATAATGATAGAAAAAGCATTGGTTATACTGTTTTTGATAATAGCGGAACGTTAGTAATGGATCTTGTTGAATGTAATGATTTAAGTCTTCTGTCATCAATAAACAGACTCAGTATTTATGACATTTCAAATAATTATACAGGTAATGTTATAACCCAAATTGTTTATAGAGAGAGGTGATAAATAGTGATTGGAGAATTTCCTTTAAAAATAGTATCTTTTTTAATAGTTATAATCATGATATTGATTATTCCTGTAATGTATCAATTTAAAACAGTAGATACAGTTTCTTATAACACTGTTTATGAGTATACAGAAGAATTCGTAACAAAGTGCAGCACACAAGGGCAAGTAACAAAACAACTCTTTGAAAATTATGTAAATAAAATATCCATATTAGGTGTCTATGATATAAAAGTAGAACACCAAGAAAAAATATATGTACCTGATCCTGGAGATCCTGCTTTATACCAAGAAGTTTATGTAAGTACTTTTAATTCAGGTATTTTTGATGATTCCATATATAACACATCAGTGCCAGCGTCGGATAGAGTTTATAATATGAATGCTGAAGACTATTTAGTAGTAACGCTTAATAGAACCAGTTATACCTTCTACGAAGCTTTAAAGATGCGACTGACAGGTTCTAGTACACGCAGTGGCTATTATATCAGAATCGGTGAAATGGTAAAAAACGAACACAATTAACCTGTGAATTTGTTTTCATTCACGTGATTACAGAAAAGAGTGGATTATGAGCTTTACAAAAATTGGACTGGTACTGGTTATATTAATGTATTCAATACTGTTATTTAATTCGTTAGAGGAAGATAAATTAACACAAGCGAATCAATTGAAGACTAAGTATTCTACAGTCATTAATAATACTTTAAATGATACAGCATATACAATGTTATCAACTATTAAATATGAAAATGAAGTGATGCAACTTAATATAGAGGAGTGTTTAAAAACATTCAGAAAAACGCTTACGGTAAATTTGAATATTGAACATAGCGATGTTTATTATACGGACTTTATGAATCATGTACCCTTAATACTGTTTATTGATGGTGACGGATTATATTCATATGCCTTATCAAGCACCGGAGGAACTTTAGAACATGTGCTCCATGAAAAACGTTATTTTACTTATTATGATGATATCGAAGATCTGGTGATCCGTTTTACGTTTAGCGATTACTATGAAATATATGATACGACCTATAATTTGGCATATAGAGGAAGTTTTTCTGAGTTGAAGGCATTAGGTATAGCAAATAGTGTGTTTAGTCTCACAGAAGATAAAGTCATAGAATTAAGAAATAAAATAGTCATGGAACATATCAACAATGAACTTTTGAGAATTAATGATCATAACAACTATGCTGAAGCTATTGGTGTAGGATATAAGTTTTTTATTCCCGATGCAAATACGACATTTACAAATACGATTAACTCTCCGGGTATAGCAACTTTTATACAAGGTATTAGTCTAGGTAAAGATAATCTTAATGTTGCAGATTTTGCGGTTGCTACGGTAGTCGATTCAGAAATAATTGAAGGTTATGATAATGCAGGTCGTTTGGTTTATTATGAGATAAGTAATCCTAATAAAATTGGCACTTATGTTGAGTCATTTAATACAAAGAAAGAAGCAGCACAAGCTGGCTATTACCCAAGTTCATATTAAGCCAGATATTTTTTAAACCGTTTGCTGTAAAATTAGACGTATGTTATAATTAAGGAAATACATAAATCCTATAAAAAGAGTTTGCGACAGCTGTCGTCAGCTCTTTTCGTTTTTTTACTTCTCATCGTCTTAGTCAATTACTTAACTAAGGGAAAAAAGACATTGCTTTCATTAGCAAGGAAAAGAGGAACGAATGAGAAGATTAACAAGTGGATTTAATGGAAGAAGTTTTAAAGGAGATCAGGCTTTATCTGAAGAGTTTATGCGAAGAATTGCACCAAGTATTTTTGCTCGTGAAGCACATGAATCAAGATCAGATAAATACCTGTTTATTCCTACGATTGAGGTTCTTTCTGCTTTAAAGAAAGAAGGATTTCTACCTTTCATGGTAGCCCAATCACGAACTCGTACTGAAGGTAAAGAAAATTATACGAGACATATGATTCGACTTCGTAAACAAGAAGACATAAAAAAAGAAGAAGGCGCTTTAGAAATCATTTTATCCAACAGTAGTGATGGTACCAGTTCCTTTTTACTAAATGCAGGGTATTATAGATTCGTTTGTCAAAATG